>JAEEGL014790710.1_pt1 | contig 11027 bp, 10 predicted proteins | sample 9134231 | NCBI WGS metagenome assembly JAEEGL01 (sample SAMN16246548, study PRJNA631951) | gut metagenome | biome: gut microbiome; feature: rumen; material: fiber-attached | host: Bos | place: Iran: Karaj | collected 2018-10
ACCGCGGAGGGGTTGAAGATCCTGCCCTGCTTCGGGAGGGCGGAAGCCCTTATCCCGCTCGGGAACGATATCCGCGCGGCGAAGCTTTTTCTTAAATTTGCCGCGGAATACGCGCACGGAAGCAAAAAAGAGCATATCGTTTCGCTCTGCGCGACAAACGCGGAGGAATACGATTCGCTTTATTTCCCGCGGGACGGCGCACTGTTCACGCTGCTGCCCGCGCCGCCCTGCGCGGAGTATTCGTATTCGAAGCCGCAAACCCCGGCGCGCTTCTGCACGGCTTCGAAGGAAACGAAAAAGCGCGTGAGGGAGCTCGATTCGCTCGCCGCGGGCATAGAAGCCGCCGCGCAAAATGAGCTTGCGGCGGCGCGCGCACTGCACGGAAAAGCGGAGGAAATATACGTTTCCGCGCTTCGTACCGACGCGCTGCGGGAATTCACCGGGAAAGAGGTAAAACGGATACTCGGCGAATAACGGCGGGAAAAGGCGCATATATTTTTCATATGAAAGAACCGCGAAAGGAAAGATTCATATGGATAACGATACTCTGCGCCGCAAAACCAAACGCCGCGCGATAAGCGGGTTTCCGCTCGCTCTGCTGTGCGGAGCCGCCGGGCTCGCCGTGGCTCTGCTTGCGGCGCTGCTGCTTGCGCTCGCCGCCCAAAGGTCGCCGGACCCGGATTCGCTCGCCGTCCCGCTCGCGGCGGTCTGCATCGCGCTCGGAGGGTTCGCCGGGGCGTTCGCCGCGGTCGCAAGCGGGTCGCTCGGTACTTTGGCGGCGGCGGCGGTATCCGCGCTGCCGCTTGCGCTGGCGATGCTGTGCGCCACGCTTATCTCCCCGCGCGGCGGGGCGTGGCTCTCCGCCCTGCTCAACCTCGGCGCGCTTGCCGTATCCGCCGCTTTGGGCGCGTATTCCGCGCACGCGCTTAAATACCGCCGCAAAAGAGGCGTGAAGCGCGTTATGAAACGGCGCTGAACCGGTTTTCCGCCGTTTTAATTTTCATATAATAATTCATATAATAAATAATAATGAAAGCGCCATCGCCGAATTGAATTTTTTGGCTGAATAATCGCTCCCGCATTTGCAGAAATTAAACGATGGGCAACGTAACATTGTCAAAAAAACAGGGAGCGGACTATGAAGAGCAAAAGAGCAAAATGGCTTTCGGCGATCCTTGCCGCGCTTGTGATTTCGCTGCCCGCCGCGGCGCCGGCTGCGCGTGCCGCCGGAGCAAACGCCGCGGTCGAGCTTATTCCCGGCGGCATGCCGTTCGGCGTGAAGCTTTACACCAAAGGCGCGCTTGTGTTGGGAACGACCGGAGTCGAAACCGTTTCGGGGCTGGCTTCTCCGGCAAAGGAATGCGGATTGCGCGCGGGCGACGTGATAATCCGCGCGGGCGGAATCGAGTTTGAATCGGCGGAGGAACTGATAGAAACGGTATCCGGCGCCGGAGGCAAGCCGATAGTGCTGACTTACCTCCGGGGCGAGAAGGAATACCGCGCGGAAGTCACCCCCGTGCGCGAGCTTGAAAGCGGAAAATACCGCATCGGCGCGCTCGTGCGGGATTCCGCGGCGGGCATCGGCACGGTGACGTATATCGTGCCGGACACGCTGGAGTTCGGCGGCCTGGGGCACGGCATTTACGACGCCGGTACTTCGGTGCTGCTGCCGCTGCGGCGCGGCAGCGTGGTGAACGTGGATATCACCTCGGTGGTGAAGAGCGAAAGGAACGAACCCGGCGAGCTTCGCGGCGAGTTTTCCGGCAAGCCCTGCGGCGAACTGACCGCTAATACCGATCAGGGCGTTTTCGGCAGATTTTTCGCGCTGCCGGAAGGCGCGGGCAAGCCGATCCCGGTGGCGGAGAGCGGCGAGCTTTCGGAAGGGAAGGCAAGCATACTGACTACGCTTTCGGGCGGGGGCCCGCGCGAATACGAAGCCGAGATCGAGCAGGTCTACAACGGTTCGGGGAAGGCCAAGAATTTCCTTATAAAGATCACCGACGAACGGCTTAAAGATTCGGCGGGCGGTATCGTGCAGGGAATGTCGGGCAGCCCCGTTATACAGAACGGCAAGCTCGTCGGCGCGGTCACTCACGTGTTGGTGAACGACCCGCTTCGCGGCTACGGCATCTGTATCGAAAATATGCTTTCCGCGGCGGAGCCCTGCTGCGCGGCAGACGGTCTGGCGGCGTAAAAGAAGGAAAGAGGATCACGGCAGAAACGGCGTTTCCGGCATCGGAGACGCCGCTTTTCGCGCCTTGTCGACGCTATGCCGCCCGCTTCCGCACGCCCCGGCTTTTTCCCGCTTTTTGCGATATATTTCGACATTATACGACAAAATATTACACGATTTTTGTGATTTTGCGGCGAAAGCGTGCCGTTTTACGCTACAAACGGCGAAAAATGTTGTACGAAAGTTGTCCCCGAAAGGCACAAAAATGGCGCAGACCTATTGAAAACGCGCTTCCGGTTTGGTAAAATATTCCCGTAAACATTAAGAACCGACGAAATGATATCGCCGGTACGAAAATCAAATCAAAGGAGCAACGAAAATGGAAAAACCGAGAGTTTTAGTAGCCGACAGCAACGCCGATTTCAGAAAGCAGTGCGTTATGAATCTGAGACGGCTGGACATAGACGTCGTCGCGGAGGCGGCGGACGGCCAGGACGCCTGCAACAAGCTTGTGAGATTGAAGCCGAACATAGTGATCTCCGACCTGTACTTAGGCAAGATCGACGGCGTCGGTCTTATCCGCACCGCCAAAAAACAGCTTGCGGCGGATTTCCCCGCGTTCATAATGCTGGCTTCCTTCCACAGCCAGAACCTCTTCGAGGAATGCTGCGAGGCAGGCGCCGCCTACTGTATGCTGAAGCCGCTTGACTTCAACGCGCTGGCGGACAGGGTAAAGCGCCTTGCCGAAAAAGGCCGCAAGCGCGGAAGCGCCGCCGTCCCCGGCAGGGACGAAAGCGATCTGGAAGCGCAGGTCACCAAAATAATCCACCAGATCGGCGTTCCGGCGCACATCAAGGGCTATCAATACCTCCGCACCGCGATAATGATGACTATAAACACGCCGGACGTTATAAACTCCGTAACAAAGGTGCTCTATCCCTCCGTCGCGAAGATGTATAACACCACCAGCTCCCGCGTGGAGCGCGCCATCCGCCACGCGATAGAAGTCGCGTGGGACAGGGGAGACGTCGACGTGCTCACCTCGTTCTTCGGGTACACCGTGCAGAATTCCCGCGGGAAGCCCACCAATTCGGAGTTCATCGCCATGATCTCCGACAATCTGCGGCTCAAAAACCGCGCCATGGCGACCGTATAACGCCTTTTCCCATATTTTCCCCTCCCGCGCCGCGCATTTCCGCGCGGCGTTTTTATTTATGTAAAAAATATCCGCCGCGGATAAAAAAACTCTTGACATCCCGGGTTTTTTGTGTTACACTAGCATCTGCCGCATGTATGGGGTCTTTCAAGTCGCATCCGCGCACCCCGGTCAGCGAGACTACGGAAAGGATAGGTCATTCAATGTTTGCAATAGTGGAAACGGGCGGAAAACAGTACAGAGTCAGCGAAGGCGACATTATATTCGTCGAAAAGCTCGATCTGGAAGAAGGATCCACCTACACCTTTGAAAAGGTTCTTGCCATAGGCGACGGCGAAGATTTCGTTGCGGGCACCCCCACGGTGGAAGCGACTGTTACCGCCAACGTCGTTAAGAACGGCAAAGGCAAAAAGATCCATATCATCCGCTACAAGCCGAAAAAGGATTCCAAAAAGCACATCGGCCACAGACAGCCCTACACCAAGCTTCAGATAGTTTCTGTCGCAAAGTAATGATCACCGCAGATTTTGTTTCGGAATCGGGCAGACTGTGCGGTTTTCGCATAAGCGGCCATTCCGGCTACGCGGAATCCGGCGGCGATATAGTCTGCGCGGCGGTCTCCGCAATGGTCCGGCTCACCGTAAACACGATATCCGGGCGTTTCCGCGCCGGATCGGAAGCGAAGGTGAACGAAGAAACCGCGGAAATAGCGTTTTCTTTCGACCCGGGCGACGAACGCGCGGAGCTGCTCGCAAAGGGGCTCAAGGATGAACTTACCGCGCTGGCGCGCGAATATCCGAAAAATATCCGCGTCACCGCACATTGATTTTTTCGAAAGGAGTTTTCTATCATGCTCAGAATTTCCATTCAGTTCTTTGCACATAAAAAAGGCGTCGGCTCGACTAAGAACGGCCGCGACAGCGAATCCAAACGTCTCGGCGTCAAAAGGCAGGACGGACAGCTCGTTCTCGCCGGAAACATTCTTATGCGTCAGAGAGGCACGAAGATCCATCCCGGCGTAAACGTCGGGCGCGGGTCCGACGACACGCTTTTCGCTCTTATCGACGGCAAGGTGAAATTCGAACCGATGGCCGGCGGCAGGAAGAAAGTAAGCGTCTACGCCGTAGAGGAATAGTTATTCGCAACGTAAAGAGTCGCCGGGCGGCACAACTCCCGGCAACTCTTTATTTTTTATTGAAAAAAAGAAAGGCGGCACCGACGTGTTTATAGACAAAGCAACGATATATATCAAAGCCGGCGACGGCGGAAACGGCTGCGTTTCGTTCCGACGTGAAAAATACGTTTCGCACGGCGGACCGGACGGCGGCGACGGCGGAAAGGGCGGCGACGTGATATTCGTCTGCGACGACGGCAAGAACACCCTGCTGGATTTCAAATACCGCCGCAAATTCGCCGCGCCCAACGGCGAAAACGGGATGTCCAAAAAGTTCTTCGGCAAAAGCGGCGAGGATCTTATAATACCCGTCCCGCGCGGGACGGTCCTGCGCGATCCGGAAAGCGGGCTCGTTATCCACGATATGTCCGACGGCCTGCCGTTCACCGCCGCGAAGGGCGGAAAGGGCGGATGGGGCAACGTGCATTTCGCCACCCCTACAAGGCAGGCGCCGCGCTTCGCCAAAAGCGGGCTCCCCGGGGGCGAACGGAATATCACTCTGGAGCTTAAAATGCTTGCCGACGTGGGGCTTGTGGGGTTCCCGAACGTAGGGAAATCCACCCTGCTTTCGGAGGTGAGCGCCGCCCGCCCGAAGATCGCGAACTACCACTTCACCACGCTTTCGCCCAATCTCGGCGTCGTAACGGTTTACGACAAAAGCTTTGTAATGGCGGATATCCCGGGGCTTATCGAAGGCGCCTCCGAAGGGCTCGGGCTGGGGCACGATTTTCTGCGGCATATCGACCGCTGCCGGCTCATCCTGCACGTTTTCGATATCTCCGCTTCGGAGCGTCCCGACCCGCTTGACGATATATTGAAAATCAACTCCGAACTGTATAAATACAGCCCGGAGCTGGCTTCGCGTCCGCAGATACTCGTCGGCAACAAGACCGATCTCGGCTATTCGGACCACGATCTTGAAAGGATAAAAGAATACGCCGCGCGGCAGGGGTGGCAGCTCTTCCTTATCTCCGGGATAATCGCGGAAGGCGTGCCGGAGCTTATGAAAGCCGCCTGCGACCTGCTCGGCACACTGCCGCCTATTGCGCGGTACGAGGAAGAGTTCGTCGAAACGGAGGAAAAAACCGGGTTCGGCGTTGAAGTTGTCAAGGAGAACGGCGTGTATTGCGTCAAAGGCGAATGGCTCATCCGTCTCTGCAACGACGTCAATTTCGACGATTACGAATCGCTTCAGTATTTCCAGCGCGTCCTGCGCGACAGGGGCGTTATACAGGCACTTGAGGACGCGGGCATACAGGAAGGCGAAACGGTGGACATCTACGGCATAGAGTTCGACTTTATGTATTGAAAACCGTTTCCACCGTCTTTCTGCACCCCTCCGGCGAATAACGCCAGCGGTCCATGTGCGTTATATCGGGATAAATATATTCCGTGTTTTCGGGGCGGGTGTCGGAGCAGTCGATTATCGCAAGCTTTATCTTCATACGCTCGGGAATTATGCTTTTAATGTATACCGCGGCGGTCTGCCCGACTTCGGCGCCCTCGCGGCATTCCGCGAGCCCCGCCAGATTCGGCGCCAGCTCCACGAAGATGCCGTAATCCTCCACCGAGCGTATCACGCCCGCGGCGGTCTGCCCGGGGGCGAAAGCGGCGGCGTTTTCCTCCCAGGTGCCCAGAAGCTCGCGGTGAGTAAGCGTTATCCGCCCGAATTCGTCGCAGGCGCCGCGTACCACGGCTTTTATTACCTGCCCGTTGCGGAACCGGTCTCTCGGATGCGTTATGCGCGATACGGACATACAGTCTATCGGCAGCAGGGAGATTATCCCGCGCCCGATATCGCAAAACGCTCCGAACGGGTCAAGGCGGGTTATCTTCGCTTCTATCACGTCGCCGGGGATCAGCCGGCTGACGTAGTCGCGCATCGCGTCGCGCTGGGCGTCCCTTCGCGAAAGCAGCGGCGCGGCGCCGCAGCCGCCCGGTTCAAGCGCTTTTACCTTGCAGCACACCGGTTTCCCCACGCGGGAGATCACGGCGATGTCCTTTTCCGGCAGTCCCGCGGCGGTATAAACGCATTCGCCCGCCGGGATAACGCCGCAGAACTCGCCCAGACGGACGTGCAGGTTCTTTTCGGAGTCGCACAGAAATCCCACGCCCTCCACAGTCTCGCCCGTCTCCATCGCCTCGTAAAGCCCGGCGTAATCCTTTGTCAGCCGGCGGTTGCGCTCGGTGTTTATCAGCGCGCCCTCGTAACGGTAATCGTTTTGCATAATAATCCTGCTCCTTTATTTTGTTCCGTTCAATCTATATGTCGTCCGGAGGTGTCTCTATGACAGAAAAACTGTCGCGCCTTGAAAAAAGGTTCGAGGAAATAGAAGAAAAGCTTTCCGCGCCGGAGGTAGTCGCGGATATGGAAAGCTATAAAAATTATATGAAAGAATACAAAAACCTTTCGCCGATAGTCGAAAAATACCGCGAGTATAAAAAGGCGCTGTCGGATATTTCCGAAGCGGAAGCGCTTTTAAAGGACGAGGACGACAGGGATATGCGCGAGCTTGCGGAAGAAATGCTCGTTCAGGCGAAGGAAACGGCGGAAAGCACTCTGCAGGAGCTCAAGGTGCTTATGCTCCCCAGGGACCCGAACGACGATAAGAACGTTATAATCGAGATCCGCGCCGGCGCCGGGGGCGAGGAGGCTTCGCTTTTCGCGGCGGTGCTTTACCGGATGTATACGATGTACGCCGAATCTGCGGGCTTCAAGGTGGAGCTTCTGGGCTGCAACGAGACGGAGCTGGGCGGGTTCAAGGAGATATCCTTCACCGTCGAGGGCGAAAACGCCTATTCGCGCTTCAAATACGAAAGCGGCGTCCACCGCGTGCAGCGCGTCCCGGAAACCGAGGCGCAGGGCAGGATACAGACCTCCACCGCCACGGTCGCCGTACTGCCGGAGCTGGAGGACGTGGATTTCGAGCTGGATATGAACGAGCTGGAGATCACCCGCCACCGTTCCGCGGGCGCGGGCGGACAGCACGTGAACAAGACCGAATCGGCGATAAGGATAATCCATATCCCCACGGGGATAACCGTGGATTGCCAGGACGAGCGCTCGCAGATAAAAAACAAGGACAAGGCGCTTAAAATAATGAAAAGCCGGCTTGCCGACCTTTACAACAGCAAAAAAGAGCAGGAGGTCGCCTCCGAGCGCCGCAGTCAGGTCGGCACCGGGGACAGGAGCGAGCGTATCCGCACCTATAACTATCCGCAGGGCAGGGTGACCGATCACCGCATCGGTTTAACGCTCTATTCGCTGGAAAGCTTTCTGAACGGGCGGCTCGACGAGATGATCGACGCGCTCACCGCCGCCGACAGGGCGGAAAAGCTTGCGAACAGTTGACCTGACGCAAATACGAATAAAAACACACCCCCGCGGGCGCGAAAGAAAAACGCTTGCGGGGGTTTTATGTTGACAAAAGTCGGTTTTTGTGTTATTATCAAAATGTATAGTTATCTAAAATGGAGAGTTATCCGCAAATAAACGGGGAGAACGGCGATGAAAACACGCAGATACATAGCTTTCATACTGGCGCTGGCGCTTTTGCTGCCCGCCGTTTTCGCCCTGCCGTTTTCCGCCTTTGCGGCTGCCGAATATCCCGGGCTGCACCGGCTGCAGGTCTATTTCATCCGCACGCTCGGCTCGCTCGCCCGCGCGGATTACTACGAAAAGGACGTGCTCGCGTCGATAACCGTTTCTCAGGCGATAGTCGAAAGCGGATTCGCCGCCTACACACTTCCCGCCGCGGCGAACAACCTTTTCGGCATCCGCGCTTATTTCAATTCGCCGGGTATGATATTCGACCCGACGGGCGGAACCACCTACGCTTCGTATTCCGACCTGCTCACGGCGAAGGGCGCGTCCTACGCGAACACCGTTTCCGCCTGGCGGGCGGACCGGTCCTGGCGCGACAGCGTCGATACGCACAGTTGGCTGTTCTTTTATGAATCGCGCTTCAACGCCATTGTCGGCAATCACGATTACAAAGACGTCGCCCGCCTGCTTATGACCACGGGCTACTGCGGCGACGCGGGCTATGCCGAAAGCGTTATAAGAAGCATAGAAAAATACGGCTTGACCGAATACGACGACCAGACTCCGGACGAGGACGGCATCGTCGGGATAATATTCAATAAAGACCGTATGTGGCTCGATATCGGCGAAAGCGAGCAATTGACCGTTTCCGCGTTCCCGGAAGCGGAGCCGTCCGTTCTCACCTGGAAGAGCGACAACGAATCGGTCGCCTCGGTGGACGAGGAGGGCAACGTGCGCGCGCTCGCCCACGGAACGACTTTGATCACCGCCACGCTCGCCAACGGGCGCGAGGCGTGCTGTATCGTATACGTCGACTGCAACGCCACCATAGTGGACGCCTGGGCGAAGGTGCATTCCTCCCCGGACGTCGGCTCCGGCTACGTTTATATGTATAACGGCACTCCGGTGAAAACGCTTTCCGACGCGCTCTATTACGGCCCGGACGGAAGCGCGTTCCGCCGCGTCTACGGATATAACATCAACGGCGACGTTATGACGGGATACGTTTCCGCGGACAACGTCGTGCCGAACAGATGCGACGTTTCCGAAATCGCCTTCGTAAAGGATTCGGTAACGCTCGTCCCGGGCGATATATACACAGTCGAAACGGCGGTCGTCCCCGCGCTGGCGGACGACACCTCGCTTACCTGGACTTCGTCCGACCCGCTGGTCGCCACCGTCGACGAGCTGGGGCGAGTCTGCGCCGCCGACAACGGCACGGCGGATATAACCGCGACTTCGGCAAACGGTATCTCGCGGACGCTCCGCGTGACCGTGGCGGATACCCACGCGGAATACCGCGCGCTCGTCACCGCCTACGAAACGCTTTACGTCCGCAAGGAGCCGGACGGCGAAAGCTCCATCGTCGGAATAATACCGTTCCTCACCGAGGTGCGAGTCAGCGGCGAACCGATAGGGCACTGGTGCAAGGTCACCGGGCTCAACACCGCGGGCAGGTCGGTCACCGGATACGTCAACGGCGCTTATCTGCTGTACGTCGCGCCCAAAGTCGCTGTAAACCGCGTCCCCGCGGGCGAAAATATATACGTATACGAAGACAGATCGGTCAGTTCCTACTTTTACGGGATACTTATAAACGGCTCCGACTGCGCGGTGATAGGCGAACCGGAGGACGGCTGGAGCTTTGTGGTGGGCACACGCACGCCCGGCAACATCCAGGCGACCTACGGCTACGCCCGGCTTTCCGGCGGCTCCGGGACAGAACCGCTTCCCGGCGGCGAACGGCAGTACGCCGAAACGACTTCCGTCCTGCACGTCCGCACCGGCCCGGGCTCGGATTACGAATCGGTCGGCGCGCTTCCCGAAAACGCGCGAATAATCCTTATCGGCGAGCCGGAAAACGGCTGGTACCGCGTCACCGGGACGGATCCGGACGGCAAACGCATAAGCGGCTACGCTTCCGCGGAATATATCGTTCCCATTTACCGCGGCACTCCTACAACGCTTCTTAACCTGCGCGCCGGACCGGGCACGAACTACGGTTCGCTCGCGCAGCTCCCCGAAGGAGAAGAGCTTTTGCTCTTCGGCGAACCGGAAAACGGCTGGTACCGCGTCGAATGGGTGCGCGAAAGCGGGAACGTAAGCGGTTATTGCTCCGCGGAGTTCATTCGCGTGCTGGGCAAATATCTTGCCAATATCTCCGGCGGCTCCGGCGAATACGGGTTGACGGACGGCTCGCTCACGCTCACTTCGAATATGCTGCTCGGCGTTAAGGCGGAAACCAAGGCGGGCAGTCTGCTCGCGGCGTTCACCGGCGAAGTCGCGCTGGTAAGCGCCTCCGGCGAAGCGCTTTCCGCGGACGATCTCGCGGTGACCGGATGCCGGCTCCTGCTGCAAAGCGGCGGGGAAACCGTCTCTTCGGTAACGGTTATAGTGCGGGGCGACGTTTCGGGCAACGGAAGGATCGACGCGACCGACTACGCCATGATCAAGCGCGCGTTTCTGGGCAGCTTCACTCCGGACGAATTTCAGTACGCCGCCGCGCTCGTAAGCGGCAGGAGCTATATCACCGTTACCGACTACGCGATGATAAAACGCGCCGTGCTCGGGACGTATACGCTGTAAAAACAAAACGATTTCAAAAACGCCCGGTAAAAGGGCGTTTTTCTGTTGACAAACCGTTTTGACCGTGTTATAATAAAACCGCGGAGGGGGAGACACCCATAACAAAAAGACGTTGACCGCAAATGCGAACGGCAGGGGAAGAAACCCATAACAAAAAACGCAAGCCGTAAAGAAAATTGAATAATCGGTTACAAAGGGGGAGATACCCATAGCAAAAAACTTTATTGTAACGGATGCAGAAGGAAAGATCATCGGCACGACCTACCCGAAAAGGGCGGCGGGGCTGGTGAAACACGGTCGGGCAGAGTATGCCGGCGACCGTATTATTCGGCTTTTGCATACTCGTGCTCCGTCCGTTGTCAACACAATTGATAACAAGGAGTATTTTTTTATG
>JAEEGL015518912.1_pt1 | contig 11027 bp, 9 predicted proteins | sample 9134231 | NCBI WGS metagenome assembly JAEEGL01 (sample SAMN16246548, study PRJNA631951) | gut metagenome | biome: gut microbiome; feature: rumen; material: fiber-attached | host: Bos | place: Iran: Karaj | collected 2018-10
AGTTTACTGACCGCCTGATCCTTTGTCAGCTTGAAAGGAATGATATAGTCTGGCTTCAGGGTGCCGTGGTACTGAGCCGGAACGATCGTCGGATTGCCGCAGTATGGACAGCTGGTGGCAGCTGTGTTCTCATCACAGATCAGCTGGGCACCGCAGGAAGGGCAGCTGTAGGCACGCAGGTGCTTCGCTTCCTCCTCCGTCCACTGCAGTGTTTCAATATCGGCGGTTTCCGTACCCTGTTCGACGGCTGACGCATTGGCGGCGCCATATACTTCTTCTATTTCGGCATTGCTGAAGGTCGAACCGCAGAAGTCACATTTCAGCTTCTGCTCTGTCGCGTCCCAGTGCAGCGGACCGCCGCAGGAAGGACACTGATAGTTTGTAACCTGATCAGCCATAAATATCACCAACCTTTATCTTTAAGAAAGGACCCGGGCAGAAATGACCCGGATCCTTTGGAAATCATTCAGAACCGGAAAGAAATTTGTTATTATTCCGGCTTTGGTTTGCCGCAGTTGCTGCAGAAGTTGCCTTCATTTACAGCGTTGCAGTTCGGGCAGATCCATTTTGCGGAAACAGGTCTCGGTTCACCGCAGTTACTGCAGAAATTGCCTGTGCTTTCAGCACCGCACTTCGGGCACTTCCATGCATCCGGAGCAGTTGTCTGAGCGGCTTTCGCATTTGCGGCATTCTGATACATGGCGGTTACGTTGACGCCGCCTGCCGACTGGGCAGCATTCAGTCCGATGAAACCGGCAGCAGCGCCGTTCGGATTGTTGGCTGCGTCTCTCATTGCATCAGCTGTGGCAGCGGCCATGTTGGCAGCACCGAGCGTCGGGTCTGCATATGTGGCAGCAACCTGAAGCTGCTTGATTCTTTCTTCGTCATCCGCATTGGCCTTGATGGAGGACATGCCGAAGGAAACGATTTCGATACCGCGGAGCTGTGTCCATTTCTTGGAAAGCTCGCCATTCAGCAGTTCTGTCAGTTCAACGGTATGAGCCGGCAGCTGAGAATAACGGACGCCCTTCTCGCTGATCTTTGCGAATGCCGGCTGCAGAGCTGTCAGCAGTTCGGATCTCATCTGATCTTCCAGCTGGGAAACTTTGTAAACGTCAGAAACATTCGCACAGACATTAGTGTAGAACAGAATCGGATCTACAACCTTAATGCTGTATTCGCCGAAGCACTTGACGCTGACATCCAGGTCAATGTTGGCGCGTGTATCGATCACTCTGAACGGAACCGGTGAAGCTGTGCCGTATTTCAGACCAGTGATTTCTTTTGTATTGAAGTAATAAACTCTCTGATCCGCTGCCGGCTGTCCGCCAAATGTGAAACGTTTGCCGATCTCCGCGAATACATTCTTGATGCCTTCGCTCAGAGTGCCCGTGAAGATAGACGGTTCTGTCTTGGAATCATATTTGTATTCACCTGGTTCAGCACAGAGGTCAACGACCTGACCCTGTTCAACGATGACCATGCACTGTCCGTCAGCTACAGCAATTACAGAACCATCTGTAATGATGTTGTCACTGCCGAAGTTGCCGGAAAGGCCTGATGTTCTCTTGGTGCCTTTGATAACGATCGTGTCGTTCGGAATTGCATCACAATAGAAATACTCTTTCCACTGATCAGCCAATGTTGATCCGGCTGCACCTAAAGCTGCTAAAACTAATCCCATTTTATTACTCTCCTTCGCTTTTATAATGCAATTTACGCTAATAAAATCATAGCATCCGCATGACCGGTGGTCAATGCGTTGAAACCAGAAAACCGGATAATAAAAAACCGTTTCCTTTGGAAACGGTTCTTAGTATGAATCAGTATGTCAGCATTGGTGTGCGGCGGGCGGAATCGTAGATATCCTGCAGTTCATATCCGAAGAGGATCTGTTCTGCCTTGACGCGCATGTCGGTCATTTCCAGACCGTCGCCGACTGTGATCGTATGGCCGATCTTGTAGGTGTTGGAATAATTGCCTTCCATATCATAGAAGTCGCAGATGAAGTCAATGGTATCGCTGGCCTTGAGGCAGACGACCTTTTCTTCCGTGCTGCCGTTGACGTCTTCTTCAGCATATTCACCGTTCAGAGCGTCTTTTTCATTGATATAAGGAATCAGCTTGCCATCGGTCTGCAGATCGTCATAGACCATTTCCGCGCCGAGGACGACGCCGTTTTCTTCTTCGCCGGAATACTCGACGATCAGGTGGGCGCGCTGGCCGTTCAGCAGGCAGGGGATATAGCCGCGGGTGACCCAGGTGCCGTCTTCGGCCGGTTCACTGTACAGCATATAGTACGGAACGATCTGATCATTGACAGCCGGCCACAGACCGTCATATTCCATGACAAGATCATTGTCTTCGTCGAAGGTGAAGATATTGTCCAGACCGAGATCCAGATAACCGTTTTCATCCTTGACCCAGACGTTCAGCTTGACATCCTGCACCAGACTCCAGTCTTCTGCGGACAGAGACAGGACCTTCTTGCCGTCTTTCTCTGTCAGGATCAGATCGGAACTGTCGAGATGGCTTCTGCCGCCCATCAGGAGCTGGGAGAGAAGACCAAAGGTGGAATTGTCGACACCGGAATTGCCGCCCAGCAGCTGGGTAATATCGATGACGTTGGAAGAGGAGCTGCCGCCTCCGCCGCCAAGGAGACTGTTCAGATCGATCGTCGAGAACGGAGTGCCGTTGGATACCTGGCCGCCGCCCAGCAGATCGAAGATGGAAGAAGATGTGTAGTTATTGGCTGCCTGGCCGGAAGACTGCAGGGTCGCGAACGATTTGACGGCACCGGCATAATCACTGTTGAAGTCGATGTTGTCATAGATCTGGACCATGCCGCTGACCCGCCGGATATTACGGTACGGGAAGTAAACACTGACACCGTAGGCGTTGTTGATATTGCGGGTACGGTTGTATTTGACACATTTCTGAATTGCCTCGGCAAGTTCCTTTGACTCAGGCGTGTTCAGCATGGTGCAGAAGTGGACCATGTCGATCTGGTCGATCTTCTGGGATGCGGCGAATTCTCTTGTCGAGCTGCGGGCATCTGCCACTGCCTGGTAATTGTTATTCTGAACGTTCTCCGTCAGCATCTTCGAGAACTTGGTCAGGGATGCCGGTACGGTGTTCTTGAATTCCGCCAGGTCAATGATCGAAAGTGTGTACTTGTCACTGGCGGATACATAGTTGGACTGTCGGGTGGTGCAGAATGTATCGATGACGGTCTTGCCGAGTTCGACAGACGGGGTGGAAGTGTTTTTCGCCAGCTGGCTCAGCCAGTCGACGTGATACCAGCCGGTGCCCGGTTCGGTTTCTTCCGATGCCAGCAGGTAGTCAGCGTATGGTTCGACGGCAATCGCGGTTTCCATATTGGCCATCAGGCAGGCATCGAAGCCGATGATGTCAAACTTGACGCCGCCCGCTTTCAGGCCGGCCGCGATACGGTCGACTGTCATGGAGCCGTTCGGATATACTTCGTCATAGCCATAACCGGCATACGATCCGCCGCCGTGATCCCACATGATCAGAATATAGCGGTTGGCCGGATAGTTCTTGGAACAGTACTGAATGAATTCCGCCAGTGTCGCGGCATCGGTCATCGGCTTGCGTCCGAGGTTGCCTTCCAGTTTCTGCAGGGAACGGTCGGAAACGCGCCAGATCTGATTGGTGTTGGACGATACGACAGAGTTCTTCCAGCGTTTGGTTCCGCCGGTTTCAACGATGATGTTCACTTTGTCGGAATGCGCGGCATATGCCATCTCATTCAGATCGGACGTGCCCATGCCGTAATTGGTTTCCAGATCGGTACCGCACATGTAGACCATAACGGTTACCTGATCCTTGCCGTCGCCGAGCAGCTTCGTATACTTGTCACGTGAGCCGCTGGCTACCGTTGTGTCAGCCTGCGGTGTTGTGGCATTGGTATAGGTGACGTTGTTTGTCGTCTGCGTGCCGAAGTGATAACCGGTGGACGGTGCCGACGGCGTCTGGGTTGTCTGCTGAGTCGGAGCCGGGGTCTGCGGCTGGGTGACAGGTGTCTGTGTATTGCCGCCGCCGAGAATGTTTCCGCCGCCGAAAACCAGCAGTGCCAGTACTGCCAGCAGAGAAAGCGAACCGCCGCCGCGTGTAATACCTCTTATCGGTTTTTTGTCTATCGGTTTCTTGTCGGATGACTCCTTCTGGCTGTTGCCAACTGGGCCGGTATTAAGACCTTCTTCTCGCTTATGAACTTCACCGGTCTTGCCAGAGTCATGGCGTTTTCTGCTATGTGGACCTTGTGACATATTATTTTCCTCCAGGTACTTTGCTAAAAACATTATAGCAAATTGTAATCATAAAAATGTGTTCATAATTAACTTGAAATAATAGAAAGATAGTGCTATCATAATTTCGCTGCCTTAATAGCTCAGTCGGTAGAGCACCTGGCTGTTAACCAGGGTGTCACAGGTTCGAGTCCTGTTTAAGGCGCCATATAAGAAAGAGGATCGGCATGTAACAATGCTGATCCTCTTTTTTGATCGACTAGGAAAGTTCTGTTTTGGTCAAAAAATGTCTGGAAATGAATCTCCATGACAAAAAGACGTAAAAACTGATGTAAAATTTAAACGCATATATGTGTACTTCAAGTTTTGCCGGAATGAAACTTGCAGTAGTTTTGGGGCCAGGGTGTGACTGCTTCGCATCCTGGTTTTGTTGTCGACGCGCAGATGATTTCACTCCTTTATGAGCCAGGTTCATCCGGACCTCATCGTAATATCCTACGTTATGTGATCGGATATCCGGAATTGCTTACGGCGGTTCACCACCAGCCCTGAAGCGCGGAGGAACATAGGAGTCGACAAATACCATGTAATGACCGCAAGTACACAGAAGCGGGTCTACACCGAAAGTGTCGATCAAAGCCAGCCGGTAATGTTTCGGCCGGTTAAGATCAGGTTTATATGAATTCTGTTTCAGAAGTCTGAGTTTTACCGCTTTCTTAAGTTTGTGATCACAGGTGGCATAAATGCCATAATAGCGAACCATCTTGAATTGAGGAGGTGGAATATGACGGAGCAGCTTCCATATGAAGTTGAAAATGCTTTCCTCAACTTCGATACGTTCTTCGGTTTTATGATCCTGATAGAAATATCTGATGGTTTTGCAGTTTTTGTTATAGGAGATGATCCTGCTCTGAGCCATCGCGGGCTTACCGGCATAACGAATCATGTATTTGACAACCTGATCCTTTCCTGAAGCCTTCATATCTCTTGGAGGGGCGTGCACATAGAAACCATTCGTATCATCCTGGTATAAGACATTGATAAGTCTTTTAAAGCTCTTCAGCTTTTTGGGATTGTCAGACAGGGCATCACGCATTTTGTCGAGAAGCTGCTTCATGAAAGACTTGCGGAGAGAAGAGTAGTTTATGTACTCCAAAGCCGTGTAAACACTATCCTGGTTCATCCCGCCTTCAGTGCACAAAACGTGGACATGCGGATTCCATTTAAGATCACGGCCGTATGTATGAAGCGTAATGATAAAGCCGGGTGTGATTGTTGATTTCTTTTTCCGCTTGCGGCGTTTCTTTTTGCGCAGCTGGTTTGAAGAACTTTTGGATTTGTCAAATGTATAGAATATAGCTTCCCTTGCGGCTTCAAAAAGAAAATGAAGCCATTCGGGATGAATCCAGAAGAACTCACGCAAACGTTCATCAATAGTGAAAACCATATGGCGATGATTGACATCAAGAGTTGACCTGGCGATAAAGAAAGCTCTGGCCCGGGTGGCTTTGGAACCGCAGGAAGGGCAGAATCTGCTTTTGCAGGTATAACAAATGATGTGGTGACGATGACAGTTTGGACACTCATATATTTCAAAACCCATATCAAGTGTTCCGCATGCCATCATGCGTTCAACCTCATCTATTTTGAATTGAGGTAATTTAACATTCTTCTTTTTGCAGGCCGCAAGAAAAGCTTCCCAATGATTATGAAAGATCAACTGGAAAGTTGGCTTATTGGGATCATAATGATGTTCAAATGCTTTCGCGGCCGTTTTAACTATCGGTCTAGCCCAATCGTCGTGGATCATAATTGCGGCTTTCTTATCTACAGTATAGACGACCGCAAAAAAAAAGACTTAAGGGGAAGTGTTTTCTTCACCTTAAGTCAATTTGTTCAAGAAAAAGACCATTCAATGATCTTTTTCAAGGCACAGGATTCCTGCGCAGTATGAGATTTTCTCAAATGTGAGGGAAGGGAAGAACTGTTTCATTTCTTCATAAACGAAATAGATTTCATCCTCATCCCATTCATCCCCGGCTGCTTCAGCGCATCTGTCCAGTTCTTTGCGGGTTTCAAAGGCGACGTCGCCGATTATCAGTTTTCCTTTTCGGTTCAGATGAGCATACAGATCACGAATGAATGAAACCTTCTGCGGATCTGTCAGATGATGCAGGGAATAGGTGGCAATGATGAAATCATATGTCAGTCTGTCCAGAGGACTTTTCAGTCCTTCGCTGAAATCGCCCTGCACAAGCATGGCTTCCGGCATTTTCGCTGCCGCCAGTTCAGTCATCCGCTTTGAAAAATCCTGGCCGTAAACCCTACATCCGTTTTCATACAGTTTTGAAGTCAGCGTGCCGGTGCCGAAGCCGACGTCCAGGACAGCGGCGTTTTCTTTTTCCATGACTGTCCTGAATATTTTTCCGAGTATCTCTTTGTATCCTGCGAAGGGATAGGTGTTTTCTTCGTCTGACAGGCCGACGGTTCTGTCATAGCCGTCCGCCCAGAGATCGAAGCCTTTCTGATCCAGCATGGGGACCTCCTTCCTGTCCGTCTGTCAATAATCATAGCTGAAACCGGACGCATCATGACAAAAACGGATTTATTTCAACTATAATTAAATTAATTAATCCGGAGGACAACTTTATTGCCGGTCTTTCCATGGGCGGCAGGGGCGCCTGTGTCTTTGCCTTCAATCATCCCGGACTGTTTGCCGGCATGTACAGCTTCTCCGCTTCCCCGAAACGGCTGCAGATGCCGGACCCCAACAACCAGTTCTCCGCCCGTGAGTTCAATCTGATCAACAACTTCGGCGACTTTGACGGCTATCTCAATTCCCCGCTCAACCTGCTCCGTGTTCTGGAAGAGAAAAGGGAAGAAGGCGTTAAGCTGCCTGAGCTGTACTTTGCCTGCGGCGACCGCGATCCGATCGGCTACCAGGATTTCCTGACATTCCATACATACGCTGAAAAGCACAGACTGAAGGCGGACTTCTTCGAAGTGCCCGGCTACAGCCATGAATGGAGATTCTGGGATCTCTGTCTGCAGGACGCCCTGGAGCGCTTCGTGCCTTCCGTCGGCAAAGTGCCCGTATTCAACCAGTACAGAAAAGTCTGAACATCCTGTTAACAGAAAGACCCGTCAGCGGCGGGTCTTTTTCTCTGCCTGTATCAGACAGCGGTGATATAAAAAACTCCTGTGAGGAGTTTCAGAGTCTTTCGACGCAGACCGGATATTCTTCATTTCCGGGCAGATATTTGATCCGGATGTGTTCGCCTTCCTTATAGCTGCCGGGATTGGACAGAATGCCGTCGATGTCACGGCCGTCCTTCGTCATATAGGAAACGTGGACATCATAGTAATAGCTGACGCCGTCGGAATCGGAATGTTCCTTTTCTTCGAGCCAGGTGACGACAGCGTCTGCTTCAATGCCCTGGCTTCTGACTTTCCACTGGTAGTAGAAAGCATAGAGGAAACCGCAGGCAATGACTGTGATGACAATCAGGGAGAACGGATCGGAAAACAGATTCTTTGACATGGGATACCTCCTGCTGTGGATTCCGCAGATGAGTATTCCGCGGAACATTACCATTTTAGACCACTCACGCTGTTTTGAAACAGTGTGTTTGCCGGATTGTTGTACTCAATCCGTATGTGTTTTACAATGAAGGCAAAGAGGAGAGGGTTATATGCCTGTTATTTATCATTCGGAATCTGAAACATTCCATCTCTGGAATGGGTCTTTCAGCTATATATTCAAAATCCTGGAGCCGGGAATCCCGGTGAATCTTTACTTCGGCAGGACAATCCGCGACCGGGATGACTTTGATCATCTTCTGGAAAAGGCAAACCGGCCGATGGCGGTTGTCTTTGATGAGGAACATCCTGATCTTTCCCTGGAGCACCTGAAGCTGGAATATCCCATCTACGGTACCGGCGACATGCGCCCCTCAGCCCTTGGCGTCAGGAGTTCAAACGGATCGGGACTGCTGGACTTAAGATATGTCAGCCATGAAATCACATCCGGCGCGCTGAACAAACCGGGCCTGCCCCATGTATATACGGAGGCGGATGAGGAGGCGTCCTCGCTTCTTCTGAGGCTGCGGGATGAAATCACAGGACTTGAAGTCATTCTGAAATACACGGTCATGGAAGAAATTCCGGCACTGATCCGTTCGGCGGAAATTGTCAACACATCTGAAAACCTGATTCTTCTGGAAACGGCGATGAGCGCTGCCGTGGACCTTGGCGAAAATGACTTTGACATGATCACCCTGACCGGTGCCTGGGCCAGGGAAAGAAGCGTGCAGAGAAACAGCCTGCACCACGGCATCCAGGCAGTCAGTTCCCTGAGGGGATTTTCCTCAAACAACTTCAATCCGTTTCTTGCCCTGGCAAGAAAGAATACAACGGAAACAGAAGGGGAAGCCCTCGGCTTCTCACTTGTTTACAGCGGCAATTTCCTGGCGGAAGTCTATTGCGACACCTACCATACTTCCCGGATCCGCATGGGCATCCATCCCGATACCTTTGAATGGCACCTCGAAGCCGGTGCATCCTTTGAAACACCGGAAGCCGTCATGGTGTATTCCTCTGAAGGCCTCAACGGCATGTCGCAGATTTACCACCGGCTGTACCGGACAAGGCTGGCAAGGGGATACTGGCGTGACAGAGAGCGGCCCATCCTTGTCAACAACTGGGAAGGCACCTACTTTGACTTCGATGAGGAAAAGCTTCTGAACATCGCTGAAAGCGCGAAGGAGCTCGGCATTGAAATGTTCGTCATGGACGACGGCTGGTTCAGAAACCGCAGCGATGACCGCAGCGGCCTGGGCGACTGGATTGTCGACGCCGAAAAATTCCCGCTGGGCCTCGGTCATTTTGTCAATGCGGTCCATGAAAAAGGATTATTGTGCGGCCTCTGGATTGAGCCGGAAATGGTCAGCCCCGGCACGGATCTTTTCCGGGAACATCCGGAATGGATCATCCATGAAGAGGGCAGGCCCCTGCATCCGGGCCGCCATCAGTACACCCTCGACTATTCCAATCCTGACTGTGTGAATGCCATCTTTGAAAAGCTGAAGGCAGTTCTTGAGGAAGCGCCGGTGGACTATATCAAATGGGATTTGAACAGATCGATGGCAGACCTGTATTCCATGACCATTGCCCATCAGGGCGAACTGACCCACCGCTATATCCTGGGCGTGTATTCCCTTTATGAGAAACTGATCTCTGAATTTCCGAAAATTCTCTTTGAGTCCTGCTCCGCGGGCGGGGCAAGGTTTGATCCGGGCATGTTATATTACGCGCCGCAGTGCTGGACAAGCGACGACACCGACGCGGCCGAGCGCCAGAAAATCCAGTACGGCACATCCTTTGTCTATCCCGTCTCCTCCATAGGCGCCCATGTTTCGGCGGTTCCCAACCACCAGCTGCACCGTTCCATTTCCCTTGAGACAAGAGCCAATACCGCTTATTTCGGCGCCTTCGGCTATGAGCTGGATCTGACAAAGCTGACAGCGGAAGAAAAAGAAAAGGTAAAAGCGCAGGTGCGCTTCATGAAGGAACACCGGCAGCTGTTCCAGTTCGGAACCTTCTGGCGGCTGAAGAGTCCGTTCGAATCCAATGAATGCGTCTGGATGAGTGTTTCAGATGACAGGAAAGAAGCCATTGCGGCCTATTACCGGAGAAGCCAGGAAGTCAATCAGGGCTACCGGCGGATCCGCCTGCGGGGACTCGATCCCGGCGTCCTCTATACAGTCAATGATTTACAGCGGACATATTACGGCGATGAGCTGATGAACGCCGGGCTTGTGCTGAGCGATTCCTCCAGCGGCGAGGAAAAGAGTTCGGACGGGGATTATGTCTCCCGCCTGTATCTCATCCGGGCGAAAGAATAAAAAAGAAACGGAGATATTCTTACGCTATTTTTTAAACCAATGATATTATCGATATACATAAACTGAATAAAGCCTAAAAGTGTACTTTTGATGATTGAAATCTGATGAAGGCACTTTATATAATGTAATTGCTTATTTGAAGGATATTCGTATCCCAAGAATGAAATACAGGTGTTGGTAGCACCTGTATTTATTTTACCAATCGGACCAGATAACCTCGTCCTGTATCTGATTGAAATCCTTTCCGTCCCACAATGGCGCAGATAAAAATAGATCGGCACATTTACTCATGTGGTCCTGGTGAGTTTCCCAAAGATAGCCATCGAAAGTGCTTCTTTCAATCGCTGTCAGAACCATTGTTGCCTGAGTATTGTCATCATTCCACCAGCCCTGAAGAAAGTACTTTTTCTCTCTGAAAACAAAGACAAGTTCTTCTCCGTATGACAATAAGTCGACAAATTCTGTATAATTACCACCGATCATACTGTTACTCCCTTATGCTCCAAAACAGAATCGTAAACTGTATTGTTTTAAAAAATATATCATAATCACACATAAATCATTAAGCCCTGCTTCTGCAGCTGACTGCAAAGCCCGGCAGCAGTAGACAGTATATTGTTTATACACCGGTTATTCTCTGTGCAACAGGAGACTGCACGCGATACGTATCACGGTATTCACTCGGTGATACGTTGAATACATTCTTGAAAGCACGTGAGAAATGCAGCTGGTTTTCATAGCCGACAGCCGACGATACCGCATTTACAGACAATTGTGTGTATTTCAGCAGTTCTGCAGCTTTATTCATCCGGTACTGCAGGAGAAATCTTTGCGGCGACAGGTTGAAAGTTTC
>JAEEGL016114125.1_pt1 | contig 11027 bp, 8 predicted proteins | sample 9134231 | NCBI WGS metagenome assembly JAEEGL01 (sample SAMN16246548, study PRJNA631951) | gut metagenome | biome: gut microbiome; feature: rumen; material: fiber-attached | host: Bos | place: Iran: Karaj | collected 2018-10
GTCCTGCGCATAGGGGGAAGAATGGCTGTAATATCTTACCATTCTCTTGAGGATAGGCTTGTGAAAAGGTTTTTTAAGTTTGGGGATTTTGTAAATCAACAACCTACAGACATGTTCGGGAATTATTCTAAGACGTTCAGGTTGATTTCCAAGAAGCCTATTGTAGCTAGTGAGGAGGAGATAAAAGCTAATTCCCGTAGTCATAGTGCTAAATTACGTATTTGTGAGAAGCTATGTTAACGTTACGAGTTGTTTTCTTCTTGTTGTTTTCATTTTTTACAAATAGATTTTATTCTGACAATGTTGACTTGTCTAAACAAAATGATGTTAGCGACGCTAATAAAATAAAGAAGGTTGATGAGCCTGCTACTGAAAAGAAGAATATAGACATGAAGTTGTCTACAGGAAAGAAAGAAGGGAAAAATATAGAGGCTGGGGATGTTGATGATCCTACTGCAGGTTTTTATAGAGCTGCATATGCTGATTTTAGACAGATGTATAATACTGATTTATCACCTGCTGAGAAGAAATATTTGAAATGTGAGGATGAAGAAGATAAGTCTACGTTCCGTAGTGCTCGACAGATAACATTGCGGGGAATACGTGATGGGGATAGTTGGCGTGACTACAAACGTGTATTTTATTCTTCAGACAAATATTTCTTATATAGACCGGTACATGAGCTTTATTCCCCATATGAGGTTTTATTTTATTCTAGTTTTAGTGATAGAGATTGTTCGATAGAAACAAAAAGTGGATATCGGCGTTTTGACTTTCTAAAGAGGAGTAAATTTGACATGCCTATAAACGATACTAAATCACCTATAGTACGTATATCTTCTGCTGTTGATCTTTACCAGTCAACACCTCGGGGATATATATCCTCCCTTGAATATAGTTTTAGTGCTAATAAGAATACTCATTTAGGTTTGATATGGGATATTGTTCCTTTAACGCGTTTTTATAATAGAAAATATTTTTGGGATCTTAAAGAAGATGGCTCAGAAGATAGGGACAAATCATGTTATAGTTATAATTTTAATTATTTGTTTTTTAGTCCATTTTATTCTTATGCCTTGTATAAGAGTGATGATGAGAGATTCGTATCGTATTTTCATGTTAGTTATAAGAATTTTAAAGTTGATGAGTCTGGTGGTTCTTCTATTGATGATAGAGTGGCTAAGGCTCCTTTCTTTTTTTATGAAAGTTCTCGAGCAAGTAAGTTCGATATTATAACATCGCTGCAGCAAACTTATTCTGCCTTCTTTTTTTCGCAGTATAAGTTTGTTGGGGAGTGTAGATGTTATTTCCTGTTTGACATTTCGAAGGAGAAGAATGAGGTTGAGATAAAAAAAGATACAGATGCAATTTTACCTAAAACTATAAGAGATAAAATGGATACACAGAAAGAAGGATTTGATAGAGGTGACGCAATTTCATATAAGTATTTTCATATCACCGATGATACTATAAAAGCATTAGGATTAGATGCTGAAAAACTAAAAAAAAAAAAACAATATTCATCTTCTTCTAAATTTTCAAAAACCACCCTTGACGTTGGATTTGAAAAAATTCCTTTTTTTCTTTTTAATCTTGATATTTTTACTAAGCTTTCTATATGTCTTTCCCCTTTGAGGATGGATGAATATATCGATGGGAAAAAGATATCTAATGATCCTTCCGTGGTTAAAAAAGTCTATGAACCAATTGTTGGTTTTGGCATACGAAGAGATTGTGTTAAGTTAAGAACTGAAATGCTATTTAAAGATTTTAAGCTTGATCCTTATTTCAAATGTTTATTGGAAGTAAAAAAAAAACTCTTCCTTCAGCTGTTGAAAATCACGGCATGGATTAATAGAGAGACCGCTCGTGATATTTTAAATAGCACTGTTAATAAACTGAAGGGAAGTAAATCTTTGCATTTTGGGATGTATCTTTTGTCGAAGAAATTAAAAATCAAAGATATTTTTTCTTTTTCTTCCCTAACACGTATTTTAGTTACTATTGATGATAGTAAAGTAGAAAATAATACTTCTAGTTATAGTTTTGTTATTAGCAATGAGGAAAAGCAAAACCCAGTTACTGGTTCAATAAAAAATGATTCCCTCGTCGCTTGCAACTTTGGTTTGAAGATTAAAATAAAAATTGCAAAACATTTCTTCACTAGAGCTTTAATCTTCTTTAATAAAAAAAAATCAATAGACGAGTATTTGCCTATTCCCCCCACAGGGAAACGAGCTCAACGGGATTACGATAACCTCCCCCTATTTTCATTTTTCATTAAGATATATTATAAAAGAAAAATGGTAGATGACGATAAATCATTTCTAGCATGTGGTTTGCGGGTGAAATATGATACTCCCTACCATCCTGATGAGTTTAATATAATCAAGCAGCAGTGGTGCGATTATAATCTAACAAAAGACTCAAAAAAAGATAAATCTAAATATACATTACCTGTTATAGACCTGTTCTTAAATTTGCGTCTTGGTTGGTTTGATATATCATGGGAGGTTACGGACCTTATACAAGCTTTTTCGGGATGCACTTCTATTCTCTCTCCTTATTATCTACGAAAACCATGGTCTCCTTTTAATATTATTATCTCTTTTGTTACACTTGATTAAAATATACAGTGTTTGTATTAATATTCCGTTCTATTAATTAATTTGTATGAATATTGTATTCCTCACACTTAGTGTAATTAGCACATAAGTCTATTATTTCTTTTTTAAGAGTATTAAAATCATATATTTCTTTTGTATTATATATAAACCCCACGAGGAGTATAGTGTCTTCGTGTATCGGGAATAAGCTTTTGTTGTTCCTATATATTTCTCTAATATGCCTTTTTATCTTGTTCCTATCTACCGCTCTTTTTATTTTCTTCTTGGGAACTGAAATGAATATTTTGCGTGAGGTGGAAGGTCCATCTATATCTTCGATACGAGCAAGTTTTAATGTTATTATTGACCCTGTAATACTGTAGGCTTTATTTGAGAATAATACACCAATATCTCTGCGTCTGCGTATGCGTTCGTTTTTCTTTAATAGTGTGTTGTGTGTTTTGGGGAATGAAGTTTTATTTAGCATTTTATAAACATTGCCAGAGTTTTATTATTATGGCTTTCACCTTGTTTTTTATTTTATTGTTGTATTTCTTTATTTTATTTTTCAATTCCAATTCGCGTATAAAGTTGTTTTTAGTTGCATAATAGATACTGAACATTGTAATAGGTATGAGTATTAATATATTCCCAAAGTATTTAATGTAGATATTGAGAACATTATTTGGACTAGTATTCAAGAGAATTAAAGAAGAAAGAAAGCATATACTTATAAGTAATGATAGTGCAAGGAGTTTTAAATAGCTGTAACGATGTAATAAGAATCCCAACGAGAAGCATAATAAAAATAAGATCAAACATGAGAGTGCAAGACTATCTCTGTTCATCATTGTCTCTCTCGCATGTTTAGTTTCCTCTTTGAATTTTTTCTCGTATGTTCTCTTTTTATTTTCTATTTCTTCAATTTTCCACTTATTCCTGTTTTGTTCTTCCTCACTGACCCCCCTCATTGCGTTATATATGTTTTGTTCGCTGATAGTATAGATTTCTTCTGGGGCTATTCCAAGGCAGGAAAGTAGAAACTTAGTTGGGTCTTTTTTTTCTCCTTTTGTGTCATCTTTGTCACTTTCATACAGCCTATTTATGTTAGCTTCTAAAATTTTTCTTTTTCTACTAATCTCTTTATACAATGTTGATGAGTCTTTGAACGATGTGGAATCTTGCTTTATTCCAAACTCTGCGAAGATGCTATTTAGGTCTATATGTATAATTTGCTTTTCGAAGGAGAGATGACATGAGTTTATTGCAGATTTTACATCTGTACGGTCATATACATCTGTGTAAGAATTCCCGTTTTCTAGGATGATACGTAATAAGTTATCATCTTCATTTTCGACTATTGCTTTCTCTGCAAGAACTAGTATTGTTTTATCATCTTCCTTTTTGTATATAGCAACATCCTTGAAGGAAGAATTGTTTAATTTTTCCTTTGCATAAAAGCAAAGCCCTTTTATGTCTTTTGTAAAAACGTTTGGTTTTATGATGGCTGTAGGGTTCTTCTTTATTATTTCAATCCCTAAATTAATCATCTTAGCAGAGGCATGTGGAAAGAGATAATGTGCATTTAAGAAAGAAAAAGTGAAAATTAGACTTACTGGCATCAAAATAGTTGCTAGCATTCTGAAGAAGGACACCCCAAGACTTTGTAGAGCATATAGTTCAAGGGTAGTATTAAGCTTGTGGGTTAGGAAAAATGAAGATAGTATTATAGATATTATGATAATATATGACAGTATTGTAATGCAGAATATAGAAGTTATTTTTATATATGCTATTGTTCCTATTTCTCTATCGCAGAGTAAATTGAATGCCCCATAGAAGAAAGTAATAGCTGATATTAATGTTGTGATAATAAAGACGCGTGCAAATATCTTCAAAAAATAAGAGGAGAGGAAAAAATCTAGCTTTTTTATTTTGAGAAGTTCTATCATAGAAAATCGTAAGTGCTGGGAGTGGGACTTGAACCCACACGGCTCAATGCCAAGGGATTTTAAGTCCCTCATGTCTACCATTCCATCATCTCAGCAGAAGGGATGAGAAAAGTGAGCGAAAGACGGGAATCGAACCCGCGATCTCAACCTTGGCAAGGTTATATTCTACCGCTAAACTACTTTCGCTTAGTTATTATTTTGCTGCGCTTCCTTTCTCTCAAAGTTATCTAAGGCTACTTCTGTCGTTTTCTTTAATTTTTCGTAATACAATGATATTTTAACTTGCTGCGATGTTGATTTAGTGTTGTTATAGTCCTCGTCTTCATCAAGCAAAGATCCATGTTTATATTGCAGCCATTGATCAATCTTTGTATGGTTACTAAATTCGCGTTCTATTGTTTCTTCACTGCACATTGACATTACATTCAGCAGGTTCTTAAAAACATTACCATGTCTATATATACTCATGTCCCTAGGATGAACATTCCCCATTGTGTTTAGAACACTATCATTACCAAGATTATCATCAACATCCCCCTCCATAACTTTTTTATCCTCTTCTTCCATAAAAACTTCTTAAATATATTCTCTTATACTTTCTTTATAATATCTGCTATAGTGCTAACACTCTCATCTTCTAGCTTCTTCACTGTCTTCTTGTTAAAATTATATTTAAAGGTATCTTCTACTACTTCAATGTAAAAATCTGCAGGAGAGTATTCTATGATTTTGAAGTCATATTGATTTCCTATTTCCAGGGTCATGTCAGCAGGAACATGCTTCTTTTTACATACAGCCTCAAAGCCATCTTCAAGTTCAACTACAAAAGATTCTTTAACGATGTCCACTACCGTACCTTTATGTGTACTCTTAACCGTGAACCTGTTCTCTACCCATGGATTCTCTGTAAGTTGCTTTACCCCAAAGATAACTTCCCCAGAATCATTACTTAGTACTTTAACATCAATCTCATCGTTAACTTTAAAATTCTCTGTTATACTCTTTACTCTTTTTGTCCAAGATACGTCTGTGTTTTTCAATATCCCTTCTATGCCATTTTCAAGTTTAATCAAAGCACATTCTTCGTTAAGGTCTATTATCTTGCCATGGTGTTTTGAATCAACGCTTATGCTCTTCATTATCTTGTCGTTTTCAAAAGGATTCTCTTCAACTTCTCTTATGCTTAGAACCACTCTTTCCTTTTCTTCGTCTAGCTTTAATATCTTTGCTTTTATAATAGCTTTCTCCTCCTTGCTCTTTGCAATCTTGTTTTTATAATATGAGGTAATGAACTTGTTTGGGATATTGTACCATGTAAAATCTGGACTGAGGACTATACCGTTAACATTCTCAAATACCTTAACATACATCTCTATATTCCCAGCGGAAGACATTACTTTCAACATCGTACATTCTACTATGTCTCCTATTTTAACTTTCCCACTGTTAACATCATCCATTAAAACCTCCCAAGGCCTTTTCTCTAGTGCTTTTTTGCTAAATGATATGGTCTCTTCATCAATGCCCAGGATCGAAACTTTAATTATTTGCCCAACTTGTAATACTTCTTCCGGTTTCTTTATTTTATTCCATGATATTTCACTTAAGTGCAAAAGACCTTTAATGTTTGTGTCAACTATAGTTATAAATGCTCCAAAAGGAACAAGGCTCGTGATCTCGCCATCAACAACATCCCCTACCTTCATTTTAGAAATCATCTCACATTTCTCTTGTTTCATTACTTGCTCTATGTATGCACGATTGGAAACTATGATATTGTTCGTTTTTCCTATTTTAACAACAATAACTTTAAGATCTCTATCGAGGTAGTTTTCTAGTGGAGCTGCACTTTCGTTATCTCCAATTAATGAAGCTGGCAAAAAGGCAGTTAAGCCTCCTATATCTACAGATAAACCTCCTGGAACAACATTCTTCACATGACAACTAATAAAAGAAGAATTGTTTAGCGAGTATATAGCGCTGTCTAGTGCTCTCTTAGCTGGAACTTCAGTATGGGAAACAATCATGTTACCTTCTTTGTCTTCGTATCTTTTAACTAGAACATCGAAGGTATCACCCTTTTTTATTTTTCCTGGAATATCACTTAGCTCTTGTAAGGGGATTACAGGAGTAGCCTTATCGTCTATGTCAACTATACAATAATTATCATAAACCTCAAGTACAGATGCCCTCTTTATTATGTTATTAACCCCGCTAATTTTCTTTGAATCTTTTTTCAAAAAAGATTCAAACGACGTTCCTTTTGGTACCATATTCCAATTTTTAACAGCTTATTTTACTATTTAATAGTTTCCTTATCCTACGTAAATTCGCAGTGTTTAAGACATGATTTGTGCTTTTCTTCTCATTGAATTTTTTTTTAGAAAGAAAATGATTTAATCCAGTTGGTTTAGTAAATATTTTTCTGGTTGCAGATATAAGACAACATTTTGCTAATCTTTTTTTTGTTTTCATATGAAATTAATTGACTTCCTAAATAAAACTACTTTTCCTTTTCAGTAACACCTTTCTCCAATTCAAGCGATTTTTTCTTCCTTAAAGATACCTCTTTATAAATATCATAATATTTATTTAGAACTTTAGAGAATGTTTCATTTATTTTTTCGAGCTTTTCCCTGTCTTCTTTGGATAGCCTTGCTTTTTTGCAAAAGGTATCAATGATTTGCGCATTGTTTTCATTTATTATATTATTTAATTCATCAATACTTTTGCTTATTATGTCCTTATCATTTCCATTTGCCAATTTATCTTCCTTCTCTGAACTTATATTCTCCTTATTATCATCTTCTGAAATTTTAATGTCACTACTATCATCTTTTGAATTTATAATGTCATTATTATCATTTTCTGATTTCTTATTCTTCTTGCTATCATCTTCTGTATTATTAATGTCATTATTCGAATTGTCGTTTTTTGTTTTAATGTTTTCTTCTTCTTCAATGTCTTTTAGCAAAGCTTCATATGCTGTTTTAACATTTTGTAGGTTTCTCTCTTTTTCTACTAAGTTACCTAGTATCTTTATGTTTTTGTTTCGCTCATACTCGTCAAATAAAATATAACCAATTATCGAAAGTAAAATAACTAATACGAACGCAAGGAATACATTGCTGTTTAATATTTTTCTCATATGATTAAATATTAATAAAAAAAGTACATATTTAAATATAATAAAATTTTTCTGTTTTTTTATTTGGACTGGCAATGTTTTATGAGGGATTTATTAAGTGTTTTTGAAGCGAAAAAATCAAGGACGAACAATGTTAATATTGATAATAGTTTTAAAGCTGGAGATGAGATTGTTGTTTGTATAGCATATAAGGAGAATGGTAAGGAAAGAATACAGAAGTTCAAGGGGAATGTGATACAGCGTCGTCATCCTAATACTTCCGGGGAGACTTTCACAATTATGAAAAGAACTGAAGGAGTAGGCGTTGAAATGACTTTCTTTATAAATTCCCCACTTATAAAAAGTATAGAGGTTTTAAAACGTGCCAAGGTTCGAAGAGCGCGTCTTTTTTATTTAAGGCGTAGTCGTGCTAAGATTAAATACAAGATATTGAGGAAGAATAATAATAATGAAGGTGGTGTGGAAGAACCTCTTGATAAGGGAGCTGCATTGGATGTAGAAAAACAGGAAAAGGAAGAGCCAGTTGTTGAAAAAGAAAAAAACGAAGAGGTAGCTGCTGATAATTCTAACCAATAATTTTATTGATGTAGTAGATGGAAATAAATCTAAAAAAGCATGTCTACATTTATTCCTTCTCCACGAAAGTATAGGCCCACATGTTGGGAAGATGTTTTCGGACAGGATACTATAATAAGCGTCTTGCGCAATGAGATAATAAATGGTCATTTACACAATGCGTATTTATTTTGTGGGCAACAGGGAGTAGGGAAGACTACCGTTGCGCGTATTTTTGCTCGAGCAATAAACTGTGAAAAAGCAAGAGATAATAATGGGAATCCTTGTGGGGAGTGTTTAAAATGCCAGCAGGATGTTTTCTTTGAGTTAGATGCAGCATCTAACAATTCTGTTGATGATGTTAGGAACATTATAGATCAAGTGAGCTATGGTAATAGTCTTGCAACTTACAATGTGTTCATCATTGATGAAGTGCACATGCTCTCCGTTGCTGCTTTCAATGCTTTTCTAAAAACTTTGGAGGAGCCTCCACAGAAGACAATATTCATTCTTGCTACGACAGAATATCAGAAAGTTCCAGCAACGATAATATCGCGCTGTCAGTGTTTTAACTTCCAGAGGATACCTCTTGAGAGTATTGTTGAGCAGTTGAAGATAGTATTGAAAGATAAAGGTGTAGAACATGAAGATGAGGCATTGTATATTATAGCTGAGAAGGCTGATGGGGCATTGAGAAATGCTCTTTCCATGATCGATGGTATAATCGCCTTTTGTGGAAATGGTATTTTAACAACCAAAAGCGTACGCGACATGTTCAACCTTCTTGATGAAGATGAGTTTTTTGATATATGTGCGATTATGTTAAGGCGTGATATCCCTGGTGTTATCATGGCCTTCAACAATATATTACAACGTGGGTTTAGCATTCAGTCTTTCCTTGATGGTTTGTTAACACATTTCATGAACTTGCTTCTAGTTAGTGATGAGATGACAGCTACATTGTTGAACATCTCTCCTGAACGAATGGGGAAATATAGGGAACAGGCCTCTATGTTCACAAGTGTTTCATTGCAGGATATAATAGAGATTATAAATACTGATTCTGTTAGTTATAGAATTAGCGTTAACAAGAAGTTCTTTGTAGTGACAATGCTTATAAAAATAATAAAATCTATTGATGAAAGTAAATAGTAGTGTTTTATTGAAAATTTTACTGATTGTTTTATCAGCTTCATGTTCCATGATGATTTCTTGTGGTAATGGAAATCCATGTTCGAATATAAAAAATGGTCTAGACTATAAAAGGGGAGAGCTTTATGATGTTATAGCTAAGATTGATAAAGAAGATTTTGGACATAGTTATTCTACAACATACGATGAGTTGATAGGAAAAATTACAACACTATATGAAGAATATGGAATTGTTGAAGAGCAAGAGGGAAATAATGAAGATTATGAATTTGATTATGGTAAGTACAATCCTACGGATGATTTCATTACAAGAGTACGAGACATAGTTGAACAAAATGAGAAAATATATGAAGAAGTATATAAGCAGATAGATAAGTACACTCGTAAAATACCGCCAATGCCTTGGGCTTATGGATGTACAATAAAAGGTCTTGTTATGTACATTATTCATAATCCTATAATAAAATGTGCGGTACAGTATTTTGATAATTATAAATATACTGAGGATGAAACGGGGGAAACTTTTGATGAGATGGTTAAGAATCCTAATGGGCCTATAGATGAATGGCATAACTGTCTTGTAACGTTCATACGTTTGCTTAAATTAACTTATGAAGAGCTTGAGAGTGATAATACTGATGTTAAAGTGCATGGTAGATTATGGAATCAAATTCAAGGATTAGAATATCTATTACATTTTTTGTGTTTTGGATATCGTAAAGGGTATTTTGCTGTAGACAATACCGTATTTTTTTTAAAAGTATTTTTAAATATACTTGGTGTTTTTGATTTTAGTGTGCATGGTGACGTGTTTTCACAAGGTGCTAAAAAATTAAAATACAGTGCATATTTTTCTTATAGAACCGGTTTAGATAAAAATGTAGGTGATAACTATGTTAGTGAAAAATATTCAGATTTTATATGTAATAAACAAAAAGTATGTTTTTCAGAAAATATTTCCGACATTATCTCTAAGAGTAATCGTGTAAATTGGATGATTACTCATATAGGCGGGAGACATTGTTTCCATTTTTATCTTTGTAAAGATGCAGGGAGTGGGATTAAAAACATTAATGGTGAACATTATAAACCTGTTGCAGAAGAAAAGGTTTATTATATTCATGATGGATGGTACGAGTATAGAGATTTTATAAATACAAAATTGCCAAAGCCAGGTCAGATATATCATCCTTATTCAATACCTTTTACTTATATTATTTTACAAAAAGTGGTAAGTGTTGAACAAAGCCGAGTAATAAATATAAACAATGTTTTAAAAGAAGATGAATTTGGAATACAATTTTGGGATTCTTTGATTCCTCTTTTATCTACCAATATTGATTATGTTAAAGGATATAGTAAAAAAATACAAGATAATTTTGAATATTCTAATGAGAACGAGAAGAAAATCCTATTTAGATATTTTTTTAAATATTTGGTTGATTTTATTTCTGACATTGTAGATAAATATAAAATTTTTAGAACAGATGAAAAACAAGGTGAGTTTAAATTTAAAGATTATATAGGAGAACTTCTATCATCTGAAGTAGATGGTGGTGTTCTTCCCAAAGATGAAAAAAATATAGATATAGTCGCGATATATAATTATTATTA
>JAEEGL016432022.1_pt1 | contig 11027 bp, 9 predicted proteins | sample 9134231 | NCBI WGS metagenome assembly JAEEGL01 (sample SAMN16246548, study PRJNA631951) | gut metagenome | biome: gut microbiome; feature: rumen; material: fiber-attached | host: Bos | place: Iran: Karaj | collected 2018-10
GCTCCGATGAAGCAGATGATATACTCTTCGTTTCATCTGACAGAGGATAAAATCGGGTATTATGTCGACAGTTTAAATGAGTTTAAACCACAGGCTATAGATGGTTTTTTCACTGCTATTTGCGATATCGCGAACTATATGGAGCGACATGGGATAAACCCAAACTTTAAGCCGGTCGCGATCTTCCCTACGTCAGAGACACTGACGGATGAAGGAAGAAAATTGATAGAAAGGGTGTTTGGATGCAAAGTATATGACCAGTATGCATCCAGTGAAGGAGCGCCTTTTGTGACTGAATGCATCAATCAGACACTGCATGTGGAGATGAACACGGGAGTCTTTGAATGTATGCCTGATGGGGAGATACTCGTCACAAGCTTCACCACGCATGGCACACCGCTCATAAGGTATGCAATAGGCGACAAGATGGAATTTGCGCCACATGGCAGCAAATGTGACTGTGGCCTGTGTGGACCTATAGTGAAGAAGATAGAGGGGCGCAGGTTAGACTTCCTTTATAAACCTGACGGAGCAAAACTAAATGCAGGTATCGTTTCAAACCTGCTGAAATATCTTCCGAATTCTGTTATCAGATCACAGTTTGTGCAGGAACGGATGGATCAGGTCACTATACTTCTTGAAGTGGACACGAGGTTGTTTGATGAAAAGGCAACGCAGGGGATTTTGGATGAATGCAGGCACACCTTCGGAGAAGATATGAAGGTTGAGATAAAGGTTGTTGACGAGATTCCCAGAGCTGCGAGTGGGAAATTCAGGATGATTATCAATAAAGTTGTAGGATAGGAAACAAAACAGATGCTTGACTGGCTATTGATCTGGGGGCTCATTTTGGCTCCAATGACTGCATTAAGAATTTATAAATTTGGCCCAGGTGAAATACTGTTAATAGCGTGGATGCTGGGGGTTCTTGTTGAAAACAAAAAAAGCTCAGAGACAAGAGGACGGTTGAGTATCAAACTAAATTCCATCAGCATTTATCAAGTGGCTAATCTTGTGTTTATGTTTGTTGGGATGATGGTGAACTTCTTATTATATCAGGAGTTAAAAGGAATAGGTGCTATTTTTACCTTTTTTTTCAGCCATACTTTCATGCTTTTGTTTGTTGTTCAATTATTTAGATATTTGGAAACCAGAAGCGTAGTTAATATAAACAGATTGTTGAGGAAATTGGTAATCTGTGGGGCGGTAAGTTATGGTATCTTATTCTTTTATGCAGAATATATCAGCAACAGTTTATTTGGGTATTATTTATGGATGGGAAAACACTACAGATTCCGCGGATTTTCTTTTAATCCACATCAGATAGCAATGATAACCTGTGCGGGAGTTTTTCTTTCTTTATATCTTTTGGGAGAGACATCTTCGAAAAAGCAAAAAATCTTATATGCAATTGTTACAGGGATTTGGTTTTGGATATCATTAAGCACTAAGTCGGATACCATGACTCTTTGCTATGTGATCTGTTTGGCTTATATTCTTTTCATGAAGTTTGTCAAGATCGGAAAGGAGAAGAAATCTAGCGGATACAGAGACTACCTGATCCTTGTGCTTTTCGGTATCATGTCGGCGTTGATCATCTCTCCGGTGCTTTATGGTTTACTTAGTGATTTTATTTCTTCAGCGGGTAACGGATTGGGAAGACTGACATTATGGCGTGATGCCTTTGGACAGTTGATCGAAAAGCCCCTTGGTTTTCTGGTGGGACTTGGCCCTGGAGGGAATACCGGACATATTATGCCAACTGGAAGCGAAGCAGAAGCTCACAATACTTATGTTCAGCTTTGCCTGAATTCAGGTGTACTTATCTGTTTGTTTCACATTTATACTATAGTCGGGATCATAAAGAAGCCATATTATAAAAATGTATATCTGGTTTCTGCCGTTCTTTTCTTCCTTTTGTATGGAATTGGGGGGAATATGAACAGAAGAGTACTGGTATGGTTCACTTATGCTATCTGTGCGATACTCTTTGAAAAGAATTCGGAAGAGGAAAGGACGCTAATTCAATGAGAATTCTTGTGGTTACAAGTTGCTTTGCACCTAAAAATGTCATAGGTGCGGTTAGAATATCCAAACTTGTAAAATATCTTGTAAGAGAAGGCAATGAGATCACTGTCATCAGTCCTGTTCTCGAAAAATATGATGGGACAGATAATTCTCTTGAATGTGATGAGTTGGCAAAGGTTAGAAGGGTGCTTGTACCATACTCAAAGATAACGACATTGTTGACATCCAAATACATGGCTAAGGGCAATAGCCTGTCTTCAAACAATGATCATAAATCACAAAAAAAGTCTATAAAAAGAAGGACTATACGGTCATTGAGGTCTTTGTTCAACAAATATAGGAATGACGAATGGGGAAGAAAAGCGAAAAGACAGGTTGCATGCTTAAGAGATACGTTTGATCTTGTGATCTCAAGTTATCCTCTTGAGACAGCACATGATGTTGCGTTATATGCAAAAAGTAGCGGGAAGGCCAATACTTGGGTTGCTGATTTTAGGGATCCTATGGTTCTGGACACCGATTTTGGAAGAAACCGAGAGAAAAAAAGCAGAAGACAGTCCGAGATCGTCAGGAATGCCGATATTGTGACATTTGTTCTAAAGAACGGACAAGACACGTTTGTGTGTTATCCGGGGGACAGGCAAAAGATAAGGTGGATTCCTAACGGTTTCGATGAAGAGGATCTGGGAAATGTTTCCAATCAAAACAAGAGCGGGGGCTTGGATGGTAAGTCCTTGAATCTGGTATATACCGGTGGGCTTTATGGGGGAGAAAGAGATTGCACTCCTTTGTTTAGGGCAATTCGAGAACTGATAAGAGATGAAAAGATTACGATAGATGATGTCGCGCTTCACTATGCTGGAAGAGACGGACAGATTATTATCAATCAGGCTGACAAGTGTGATGTGGGACAGATCGTTAAGGATCATGGAGTGGTTTCGAGAAGTGAATCGGTTGAACTGCAAAACTCCGCTGACTGTGTTATTGTGGCCACAACTTGCTATGTGGACAATGGCGGTGCCATGACAGGAAAGATCTTTGAGCCCGTGATGCTAAGACGTCCTATCCTTCTACTTGTCAGGGGGAGGGGAAAAAACAGCGAACCGGGTCAATTTGTAAAGAGGCTTAACGCAGGGTGTGTATATGAGGAATCAGCAGAGCATGGTGATGCGAAAAAGATCAAGGATATGCTCATTGCGATGTTAGGTGAAAAGAAAGAAAAAGGTCATATCTCCTCAACGATGAATGAAGAGATGCGAGAAGAATATAACTATAAATCAATAGTGAGCAAATTGATGAATGAAATACAGGGTACTGTGAACAATAAGTAAAGGTATGCGCTGGAATTCAGTATTTTAAGGAGAATTTAGATTGAAAGTATGCACAGTTGTTGGAGCCAGACCGCAATTTATTAAGGCTGCTGTTGTTTCGCATGAACTTCGAAAAAAGCATGAAGAGGTGCTGATCCACACAGGGCAGCATTACGATCATAATATGTCTGAACTGTTTTTTGAAGAGTTGGACATACCTAAACCGGATTACAATTTGGGAATTTCCGGTGGCTCTCATGCGGAGATGACCGGTAGGATGATGATAGAGCTGGAGAAAGTGTTACAGAAAGAAAACCCGGATTGGCTGCTTGTTTTCGGCGATACCAACTCAACACTTGCAGCAGCACTTGCCGCGGCAAAGATCCATATACCTATTTGTCATGTTGAGGCAGGTGTACGGACACACAGCAGAACAAATCCTGAAGAAATAAATCGCATTTGTACGGATCATGTTTCCGAATTGCTTCTTGCCAGTACTCCTGATGGTTATGAGGGACTGTGCAATGAAGGGCTAAATGACAGAGGGATTTTTGTCGGAGACCCAATGTATGAAGCTTTTGTACAATATAGCCAGAAGTTGAGCCCTGCCGAAATCAGATTGAAAACACTCGAGGGGGAGGTAATTGCTCTACCAAAAGAGTATTATTACCTGACATGTCATCGTGAAGAGAATACAGATGAGGATAACAAAATAGCAGAGATTTTCAAAGCTATGGAAATGCTCGAGGCGGAAACCATTTATCCTGTTCACCCAAGAAATATTGAAAGGGCATTAAGAGTAAAAAGGCAATATGGTTACAAATATATTATTTTAACTGAACCGGTGGGGTATCTTGAAAGCACTTGTATGGTCAGAAATGCCAAGAAGATCGTGACTGACTCAGGGGGATTGCAGAGAGAAGCGTTTTTTGCAAAGAAAAAGTGTGTCACTATACTTGATTTTGTTGTTTGCAAAGAAACTATGGTCGGTCAAAGAAATGAGTTGTCAAAACCGATAGCAGAACAAATAATCCTGAAACTGAACAACCCACAAGATATTGATGATGCCTATCAACCATTTGGCGATGGACAGTCTTCTAAGAAAATTGTGGCATCCATGGAGGATCATTTAAGGAGAATAAAAACATGAAATATGCACTTATCGGGTGTGGCAGAATATCACCAAATCATATAGCCGCGGCAAAAGCAAACAATTTGGATTTTGTTGCTGTCTGTGATATAGATCCTAAAAACATGCATGACAAGATCATAAAGTTTGAACTTGGTGATATTCATGCTTATACAGACTATAAGGAAATGCTTGAAAAAGAGAAGCCTGAGCTTGTAGCTATAGCCACAGAATCCGGAAAACATGCAAAGATTGCGATAGACTGTATAAATGCAGGCTGCAACGTAATAATAGAAAAGCCGATCGCTCTATCGATAGCTGATGCAGATGAGATAATCCGGCTTGGCAGAGAAAAGGGTGTCAAAGTCTGTGCAAATCATCAGAACAGGTTTAACAAGTCCATTCAGAAAATACGTGATGCTGTTGAGAAAGAGCGTTTTGGAAAGATGTTTTACGGAACGGCGCATATCCGCTGGTGTCGCGATTGGGAATACTATTCCAGAGCTAACTGGAGAGGAACCTGGGAGCAGGATGGCGGCGCGCTTATGAACCAATGCATCCACAACATCGATCTATTGAGATGGATGCTTGGAGATGAGATCGATTCTGTTATGGGTATGACTGACCGCTTGAACCATGATTATATCGAGGCTGAGGATTTTGGCATTGCTATAATTAAATTCAAGAATGGTGCCTATGGTGTTGTTGAAGGAACAACGGACGTTTATCCGAAGAACCTTGAAGAAACACTGTACCTTTTTGGACAGAAGGGAACCGTTAAAGCGGGCGGAACATCAGTCAACAAAATTGAGGAATGGCGTTTTTCAGATCAGCTTGACAGTGCAGATGAAGTACTTGAAAGATTTCATGAAAATCCACCCAACGTATATGGATTTGGACATACTCCACTGTATGCGGATATGATCGATGCAATAAAAAATGATAGAGATCCGTACGTAACCGGTGAGGACGGGAAACGAGCTTTGGAGTTGGTGCTTGCTATATATAAATCGGCCGCAGAAGGAAAGCCTGTGAAGCTCCCGCTTATTGAATGCGCTACTATGGATTTTGCCGGGAGATTTGAACGGGATAAAAATCTATAGGTTGTGGGGAGGCAGGATATGCAATTCAGAGATTTAAAAACACAGTACAATACGTTGAAAAACGAAATTGACAGGAATATACAAGAGGCTATTGAAAGTTCTTCTTTTATTCTTGGGGCACCTGTGGCAGAGCTTGAGGGGAAACTTGCCGAATATGTTGGGAGAAAACATTGCATAACCTGCGGAAATGGGACAGATGCTCTCCAGCTTGCTCTGATGATCATGGGGGTAGGCCCCGGAGACGCGGTGTTTACATCGGATTTCACTTTCTTCGCCTCTGCAGGTGCGGCATCTATCCTTGGCGCAACTCCGATATTTACCGACATAGAGCTTGAGACATTTAATATGAGCCCCGATTCTCTGGAGTCGCAGATAGACCGCGTGCTGAAAGAGGGGAAGCTTACTCCAAAGGTTGTTATACCGGTTGATTTATTTGGGCAACCTGCCGATTATGACAGGATATTACCCATAGCCGAAAAATATGGATTAAAGGTTCTTGAGGATGGGGCACAAGGATTTGGTGGAGAGATAAGAGAGAAGAAAGCCTGCTCGTTTGGTGACATTTCCACAACATCATTTTTCCCTGCCAAGCCCTTGGGGTGCTATGGTGACGGCGGAGCAATATTTACCGACGATGCTGAGATTGATTTGCGGCTGAGAAGCCTTAGGGCTCAGGGAAAAAGTCCCACGGACAAATATGATAACCGCGAAATAGGCATGAACAGCCGTTTGGACACGATCCAAGCAGCGATACTCCTTCCGAAACTTAATGCTTTTAAAGAGTACGAGTTGGATAATGTTAACAAGGTTGCCACGTGGTATACAGAACGACTTGATGGTCATGTGGTCACTCCTGCGGTAAAGGGTGGCTATTTATCATCTTGGGCTCAGTATTCGATACTTTTGAAAGACGAGGAAGAGCGGAAGACACTTCAAGGAACACTAAAAGAAAACGGAATCCCTTCTATGATCTACTATCCAAGGGGATTGCATCAACAGGAAGCTTACAAATGGATGAACATTAAGGATGATTTGTATCCCAATACGATCAATGCGACACGACGTATTTTAAGTCTGCCTATGCATCCGTATCTAAAGGAATGCGAAGTGGATGATATTTGTAAGGTTATCACCGGATAAGACTATAATCAGGAGATTTAGATAGTGTCAATTAACAAGGATAAATACAAACAATTTTGTACACAGACATATGTGCCCATTTATTCAAAACCATGGTGGATGGACGCTATTTGTCTACCGGAGAATTGGGATGTTTGGATATATGAAGAGGGTGGAGTTATTTTTGCCGCCATGCCTTATTACTGTGAGAAGAGAGAAGGAAAGAACTATATCACTAAAGCTCCGTTAACTCAGAACAATGGGATAATCTTCAATTATCCTAAAGGGGCTAAAAGTGTGGCAAAGGCAAAGTTTGAGGAGAAAGTGATAGATTTGGCTTGTGATTATATATCAAGCTTACACGTGGATGTTTACGAACAGCAGTATCAGACGTCATTTACTAATTGGCTACCGTTTTTGTGGAATGGTTATTCTGAAATGACTCGCTACACATATATTATTGAGGATACATCAGACCTTGATAGGGTTTGGGATAATATATCCAGTTCTAGACATAGTGTCATAAAAAAAGGAAGAAAAACATCGCCGGAACATGAAGAGATGACACAAAAAGCATTCTACATAGAGCATGAAAAGATTTTTTTGAGACAAGGGTTGAAATGTCCTTTTTCATATGAACTTTTTGAGCGAGTAAGTTCGGCCTGTCTGGCCAACCAGTCCGGAAGAATTTGGTGCAGAAAAACAAAAGAACAAGAAATTACAGCAGTATCATTCATTGTTTGGGACGAGAGAAAATTGTATAAATTAATGGGTGGACCGGTTCCGGAATATTCGCAATTAGATGCTTATAGCGCTATGACATGGGATGAGATAGAGGTTGCCCATGAGAAAGGATTAAAATACGATTTTGAGGGGTCGGTAATCAAAAATATATCTAAAACATTCAGAGAGTATGGTGCCGTTCCTACACCATACTTCAGAATACGAAAGATATTTGATCCTGAGATCATACAAAAAGAAGCTCTCGACCAGATAAAGAAACTTTGTTATGGGAACAGAAAATGAATCAGTCCCAGTAGTGATTTCCTTTGACTAATTCTTGATATTCGGTAGATAGAATACTTGTTATTATCAAGTCGTGGAAAGAGCCGTTTTGAAAAACAGATTCACGTTTTCTGCCTTCTTCGACAAAACCACACTTTGAATGCAGTCTTTTTGAGGGATCATTATAGTCTAAGTAGAGTGATGTGAGTCGATGAAGGCCTAATTCATTGAAACAGTATCGCATGGTCGCCATATATGCATCGGTTCCGATACCATGCCCTTGGTATTCTTTTTCGGCAAGTTTTATGCCTAGAGTAGCAGATCTGTTTTTCCAATCCAGATCTGAAATGCGAACAATTCCTACGGAACCCAATGTAGTGTCTTCAATAACGAAGTGATGAGTTGATCCTTGTGAGTTTATATGAGTATCATACCAGTTTTCCTGCTGACAAATGGACATAGGAAAGTTACAAGCACCTACAAGATGCTCAATTTCAGGATCATTGAACATTTTTACGATTAATTCGGAATCATTTTTGTTAATAGCACGTAATACTACACGTTTCCCGAGAATATTCATTAGTTGAGCCCTCTTTGTCTGTTGTTTGTTAAAAAAATTATGGCATTGTGTAATAATATTGTCAAGACATAAAAGGGAGAGTTCGATACGTGATTATACACTACAAAATGTAAATGAGAGGAAAGTATGATTCTTTGATTTGTAACATCATACAACTTTTTTATGAAAATCTTGATCATAGGCGATGCCAATTCAATATGGATAAGACAACTTATTGAAAGAACCATATTAAAATATGGAGACGATGTGTCCATTGTGACATTTTCAAATTTAAAAAATTCAGAGTATTACAAAGAGCATAATGTTACGGTTCATACATTAGATAAAAACCCAACTTTTTTCAATCGTATGTATTTCATTCTGCATAATATTGTGTTGGTTAATAAACACTTTGACGTTATCAGCGTTCAATGTGCAAGAAGGGATTTTGTTTTATTGCTTACTCTTGCACTGTTTAGCAAAAGTAGAAAAACAATCAGTTTTTGGGGAAGCGATATTCTTCGTCAAAAAAAGAAAAGTCTTATATTAGGTATTGGATTAACGTGCGCTGACGTAATAACATTTTCTACTCAAGCGATGATAGATTACTTTCATCATTTGTACGGCTACAGGTATGACAACAAGATACAAAAAACACAATTTGGCTCGTGTGTCATTGATAAAGATGTTATCACATCGAAACATAGAGAGGCTATAGTGGCACAGCAATATAAATTGAATACCGAGAAGACTATAGTTTCGATAGGATACAATAATAGTAAAGCGCAGCAACATATTAAAGCGCTGGACTCAATCTGTAATCTTCCAGTAGAAAAGCGACAAAATATACACATTCTTCTCAGGCTGACATATGGCGGGGCTGAGACGGATTACTTGAAGCAAATAGAAGAGGCAACGATTAGGACTGGATGCACATATTCGATGATAACTGATTATGTGGACAATGAAACAGTTATTGAATTGACAAGACTAACAGATGTTTTTATAAATGCACAGATTACTGATGCAGCATCGGCAAGTGTACAGGAACACATTTATTTTGGAGCATTGGTTATGAACCCCATGTGGATTGATTATGGCAATCTGTTGGATGGTATATTCTATTTGCCCTATGCGGATTTTGACGAGTTGACAGAGGCGCTCAGCAATAACACTATAAAAAAGAACAAAAGTCCATATAGTGCAGAACTATATGCTAATTCCGAGGTAATATATGACAGGTTATCATGGGATAACAAGATTGAAGGTTGGCGAAGAGTATTTGAAGGCAAATAAGTAGATGAAGGAAGAATCGTTTTTAAAGAGTTTTTTTGCTGTCGGAAAAGGGGCAGTTATCAATATAATAATTGGATTGGTTACTACACCTATAATCACAAGGATTGTCGATCCTTATGAAAATGGGCAGTTTTCTATCTTTACCACATATACCAACCTGGCTTTGGTCGTGTTGTGTTTTGGGATGGATCAGGCGCTGGTTAGGTTTTACTATCGAAGTGAAAATCTGAATGATAAACGCCGGATAATAAAAGAAAGTTCCATTATTCCGGTTGTTGTTTCGGTGGTAGTATTAGTGTTTTATGTTTTATTGGTCTACTTTGGGGCAATGGAATTAAAAATGGGAAAGGCATGCGCTTATCTGCTTGGAGTAAATGTCATTATCAATGTTTTATACCGCTTTGCTTCTTTGATTGTCAGACTGAACCATAATAATACCCTTTATGCTAGGCTTATGATTATCCATAAAGTCATTTATGTTATTTTAGCATTGCTCTTCTTGAAAGTGCTTAGACAAAACAGTGCTGCTATGCTGGCGATATCCGCTATCGTTTCGGTGACTGTTAGTCTGATTGTGTCTGTGGTTTCGCAAAAAAAGTATCTGTCATTAGCGAATTGTGGATATGATCACAATGAACTGAAAACTATGTTACGATTTGGCATCCCTTTTATTTTTTCTATGGGTATCACGGCTTTGTTTCATAGTTTGGATAAGCTTGCTCTGGAACGTTATCGTACTTATTCTGAAGTGGGGGTTTACTCGTCCGCTATGGCATTCATTGCAGCATTCAATGTTGTTCAGACAGCTTTTAACACTGTCTGGGCTCCTAAAGCCATGGAACATTATTCCAATAACCCGGAAGACAAAAAGTTATATAAAAGGGTTTATTCTATTATTGCTCTGATCATGTTTACGCTTGGGATATGCCTTATTTTGTTCAAAGACTTGCTGGTTTATATGCTTGGCGAAAAGTATAGAGAGGCGGCATATATTATGCCTTTTCTGGTCTTTGAACCCATCATGTACACCGTTTCGGAAACTACTGTCGGAGGCATTAACTTTGCAAAAAAGAGCAGCTTTCATATCATTGTGGCGATGGTTGCTTGTTTGGTAAATTACGTTGGAAATACACTTCTCGTTCCTGAATTAGGGTGCAAAGGAGCGGCAATATCTACTGGTGTTTCGTACATATGTTTTTTTGCATTGAGGACTTTTTTTGGAGAGAAGTGCTTTCGCATAGGATTCGACATCAAAAAGATTATAGCCGCGACGCTTTCTGCTTTAGTATATGCTTTATATAGCACTTTTTATAAGTTCGATTTACTTAATGTGATCATCGCACTGTTATGTCTGTCGGTGGTCTTCATCTGTTTTAGAGATACGATAAAGTACATATGGCAATATGCAAAGACGAATATACTTTCACTGACAAAAACGAAATAGAGGATAAGGAGGAGAAAAGGGTGAATCTGGATGA
>JAEEGL017030851.1_pt1 | contig 11027 bp, 9 predicted proteins | sample 9134231 | NCBI WGS metagenome assembly JAEEGL01 (sample SAMN16246548, study PRJNA631951) | gut metagenome | biome: gut microbiome; feature: rumen; material: fiber-attached | host: Bos | place: Iran: Karaj | collected 2018-10
AAAACGGCGCTTCGATGGTCTTCACAAACGCAGGCGACTGGAATATCGGTTTCTTCAAAAAGAACGGCTATTTGATGAGAGGCGAGCTCAAAGACGTTCCCAAGGGACACGATTGCTACGAGCTCTACAAAATGATATAAGTCATGGGAAACAGCTTGACAAACACCTGTTTATCGAGCTGCACAGCGTGTACTATCAGTTGTATTAAGGAGATCCTATGCTGGAAGTTTTGTTATTCACATACCAGAACATGTTCGGAGAACCGTTTCCGCTCGCCCAGTTCGCGGGACATCAGGAATACGAGGTCATCAACATCGTATACGACTGCGTCTCGAACAACCTCCCGTACGATCCCGAGCGGAAGGTGACGCGTACCGTGACGGGTGCTCCGGGGATGAAATAACAGGCGGAGGAGGAGACGATGAATCTTCTGATCCATGACTGCACCGCCGCCGAATGGGAGCGGATCCGGGACCGTTATGAAGGCTGGACGGTCGTTTCGGATGACGGAACGATCCGGCCGTGCATCGGCTGCTTCCGCTGCTGGACGGGCGGCACCGGGGAGTGTGTCTTCCGCGACGGCTATCACCGGATGTGCGCGCTGATCCACGAGGCGGACGAGATGGTCGTGATGAGCCGCTATACGTACGGCGGCTTCAGCAGCTTCGTCAAGAACGTCTTCGACCGCTGCATCGGCTACGTGCTTCCGGAATTCGAGGTCGCCTACGGGGAGATGCACCACCGGAAACGCTTCCCGGGCGACAAGCCGGTCACGTTCCGTTTCCGCGGGGCGGACCTCACCGAGCTTGAGAAAAACAAGGCGAGACGATACGTCGCCGCGGTCTGCCGGAACCTGCGCGGGAGCGTGAAGGACGTCGTGTTCGAATCGTGCGATCCGGAGGATCCGGTTGCCGCTTCGGATGCGCCGAAGGAGCGCTCCGGGATCCTGCTCGTCGATACGAGCCTCCGCGGACAGCGCTCGAATACGCTCGTCCTCCTGAAGAAACTACGCGAGGACCTGAAGAGACCCGCCGAACTGATCAGCCTTTCGTCGGGACTCTCGGCTGACGCGGCCGCGGAGGCGATCGGGCGCGCGGAGACGGTCGTGTTCGGCGCACCTCTGTACGTCGACGGACTGCCCGCCCAGGCGATCCGCGTGATGGAGCGCGTGCGGGAGACGGGGGCGGGAAGGGGCGCCGACCTCTACGCCGTCGTCAACAACGGCCTCTACGAAAGCCGCCAGAACGGGAACCTTCTGTCGATGATCCGCGATTTCTGCGACGCGAACGGCCTCCGCTACCGCGGCGCAGCCGCCGTCGGCGCCGGCGAGGTCGTCGGAACGCTGATGCGCGGAAAGGACAGGAGCCTCTTCCCGGCGCGGAACGCCGAACGGGCGCTCAGCTTCCTCGCGGAGGCGATCGGTTCCGGAAGCGAAACTGAAGACCTCTACGCCGACCCGTACCGGTTCCCGCGCGCCCTCTATATCGCGATCGCCAACATGAACTGGCAGCAGCTGAAACGGGCCGACCGGACGATCCGCGAAAAACAGTGAGCGCATCGTCCGTACCGCGTCTCCGGCACAACTTTTCTTTGCGTTTGTTACCGTGCGGTGATATGATAAAAGCGTAAAACTGTGTTTTGCGCTTTTTGTGTTTGTCCAGGTCCGGAGTCTGTCCCGGGTAGGAAAGGAGATAGGACCTTTTGAATACGCTCATCACCATCATGATCCTTGCCGGCAGCGCGCTGATGGTCTACAACATCATCCGCTACGGCATGTTCGTCAAGACGATGAACGATCTCGAACATCACAGCCGGATGCGCGGCCTTTTGATCGTTCCGCTCCTTCTCCTTGTCTTCTTCCTCATCGGCTACATCATCGTCGGCCTTTCCGGGATCGCGGACCTCATCGAGGCCGGGATCCTGCTCGGCGGCAGCATCTTCGTCTCGATCATGCTTTACGTCATGTACACGATCATCTCCCGGATGCGCGATACGGACGAGATCCTGTCGTCGCGTTACGACGAAATGAAGGACGAACTCGACGCGATGACGAAGGACTCTCTTGCGGTCTTCCGCGTGAACCTGACGCGCGACGAGATCGAGGAACGCGCCGGGACCGAACTCTACGACTCGGATCTCGCGTCCGACAGCTACTCCGAGATCATGTCGGCCCGCAGCCGCTATATCGTCGATCCGACGTACTACGAAACGAACGAGGCGCTCTTTACCCGCGAGGGCCTTCTGGACCATTACCAGGAAGGCCAGACGAACGCCTCCGAGGTCCTGCTCGTCCGGCGGAAAAACGGGGAGGTCGGCTTCGTCCGCCTGGAGGCGCGTCTGACGAAAAAGGCCGTTTCGGGCGATATCGTCGCGTTCATCACCGAGCGCCCGTTCGACCGGAGCGTCGTCCGCAACATCCTCCTGAACGACGTCATGCTCGACCGCTTCGACCGGATCGCGTATCTGATCAACGGCCGGTACCGCGTCGTCGCCTCGAACGACGGCAGGAAAACGAACCTTCTTCTCCCCGCGGACGTCGAAGGAACTTACGAGGACGTCTACCTCAACTATATCCTTCCCGCGTTCCCGAAGGACCGCGTACGGCCGGCCGGCCAGCCGAACCCGCTCCGCCTCTCGGTCATCGATAAAGCGCTCGCGGAGAACCCCGTCTACGAATACACGGGACCGTTCCTGATCAACGGCGAACGCCTCCAGAAACAGGTTTCGTTCTACCGCGTCGATACGAACGCGAAATACTACATCATGCTCATCTCCGATACGACGAAGGCCCATGAAGAATACGAAAAGCTTCTGAAGATGTCCTCCGACGGATCGGTCGATCGCCCCGCGGAGACGACGGAGCCGCCGAAGGAGCCGGTGGCCGCGGAGCCGGAAGCGCCTTCCGTCCCGAACGTCCCCGGACCGGAGAAGCCCGTCTTCGTCCGTCCGCTCCGCCTTCTTCTTGTCGACGACAATCCGGTCAACCGCGAGATCGGCGAGCTTCTGCTGACCGCGGAAGGGTTTACGGTCGATCTCGCCGGGAACGGAAAGGAGGCCGTCGATCGAGTCGCCCTCGCGGAAGCGGCCCCGTACGACGCCGTCCTCATGGACATCCGGATGCCCGTCCTCGACGGCTGTGAGGCCGCGAAGGCGATCCGCCGGCTCCCCGATCCCGTCCGCGCTGCTGTTCCGATCATCGCACTGAGCGCCGGTAACTCCCGCGAAGACGCGAAGGAGGCGGTCGACGCCGGCATGAACGCTTACGCCTCGAAACCGATCGAGCCTGTCGCGCTCTCGAAGCTGCTCGCGGAGTTCGTTTCCGCTGAGCTCGTGAGCGGGAAGGGAGGCAACGAATGACCGAAAAGACCGGAAAACCGGACGGCGCGCCGCGCCTCATCCGAAGCCTTTCGCCGCTCGCCGTCTGGGCGCTCTCGTTCGGGTGCGCCGTCGGCTGGGGCGCGTTCGTCATGCCCGGCACTACCTTCCTGCCGATCGCGGGACCGATGGGAACGCTCATCGGCATCCTCGCCGGCACATTGATCATGCTCATCATCGGCGTGAACTACTGCTATCTTCTGAACCGCTTTCCCGATGCGGGCGGAACGTTCAGCTATACGAAGAACATCTTCGGCTATGACCACGCCTTCCTGTCCGCGTGGTTTCTCGTTCTCGTCTATCTCGCCATCATCTGGGCGAACGCGACGGCGATCCCGCTGATCTTCCGCACGCTGATCGGCGACGCGCTCCATTTCGGATTCCATTACCGGATCGTCGGATACGATATCTGGCTCGGTGAGATCCTGCTCTCGGTCGCTGCGATCGTGCTCTTCGGACTGCTCGTGCTCCGCGGCGGAAAGACCGTTGCGACGGTCCAGATCCTCCTCGCGGTCGCTCTGATCGTCCTCGTGACGGCCTGCTTCATCGTGACGTTTACGGGACGCGGCGGCGAGGCGCCCGACCTCCTGCCCGCGTATTCGCCCGATCACCGCAACGGCGTCGGGATCCTCTTCATCATCTTCCTTGCGCCGTGGGCGTTCGCGGGCTTTGAGTCCGTCGCCCATTCCGCCGAGGAGTTCCGCTTCCAGACGAAAAAGACGTTCCCGGTCATCGTCGCGGCCCTCGTGACCGCGGCCGCTGCTTACATCATGCTCGCGCTGATCGCGGCGTCGGCTCAGCCGGAGGGCTACACGAACTGGTTCGACTATATCCGCAGCCTCGGCGCCCATTCCGGCGTCGAGAGCAACCCCGTCTTCTTCTCGATCCGCCGTGCGATGGGAAGGACCGGCCTGATCCTCTTCGGGATCGCCGCGGCCTGCGCCATGATCACCGGCCTGATCGGCAATCTCACCGCCGCGAGCCGCATGCTCTACGCGATGGCGGACGACGGGCTGCTTCCCGCGTCCCTCGCGAAGCTGAACCGCTTCGGCGTACCGAAACAGATCGTCCTTTCGCTGATCGTCATCTCTCTGCCGATCCCGTTCCTCGGCCGCTCCGCGACCGGCTGGATCATCGACGTCAACACGATCGGCATCGTCATCGCCTATACGTATACATCGGTCGACGCGATGCGGCTTTCGTTTAAGGAAAACCGTCCGCTTGTCCACGTCACGTCCGTCCTCGGCGTGATCGTATCGGCGTTCTTCCTCCTGTATTTCCTCTTTCCGACGATCTGGTCGGTCGGCGCGCTCTCGACGGAGTCGTACCTTATCCTGCTCTCGTGGTCGGTCCTCGGCTTCATCATCTTCGCATGGATGTACCGGCGCGATCCGAAGGAGCGGATGGGGAAGAGCACGACCGTCTGGGTCGTCCTTCTCCTGATGATCTTCCTGACGTCGTTCATCTGGGTCATCGGCGCGACGGAGGCGGCGACGGAATCCGCCGTGAGCCGGCTCTCCGGCTACTATTCCGATTCGATCCGCTCCCTCGGCGTTCCGTTCACCGACGACAACCGCGCGGAGATGCTCCGGACGATCGAAGACGCGTTCGGTCAAGTGACGGGAACGATCCTGCGCAACTCCGTCATCCAGTTCGCGATGATCCTCGCGTCGGTCCTGATCATCTTCCAGATCTACGGCTCCGTCCAGAAGAGCCACGAATCCGCCGTCCAGGATAAAACGATCGCCGAACAGTCCAACCAGGCGAAATCGATCTTCCTGTCGAACATGAGCCACGACATCCGCACCCCGATGAACGCGATCGTCGGCTACGTGACGCTCGCGAAGCGCGAAAAGGATCTGTCGCCGAAGACCGCGGAATATCTGTCGAAGATCGAAGCGTCGAGCGACCATCTCCTCGCGCTGATCAACGACGTCCTCGAGATGAGCCGCATCGAAAGCGGACGGATGGAGCTGATGCCCGTTCCGACGGACGCCGTGAAGATGATGGACGAGGTCCGCGATCTCTTCTCGACCCAGATGAAGACGAAGAACCTGACGTATACGGTGACGTGCGAGGACGTCCGCGATTCGAAGATCCTCTGCGACAGAAACCGCATGAACCGCGTCCTCCTGAACCTCATCTCCAACGCGCTGAAATACACGCCCGAGGGCGGCGCCGTGACCGTCACGCTGAAACAGACCGGCCGCGACGACGCAGCGCGGCGCGCGAACTACATCCTCAGCGTGAAGGACAACGGCATCGGCATGTCCAAAGAGTTCGCCTCGAAGGTGTTCGACGCGTACGAACGCGAAAAGACGACGGCCGTCGAAAACATCCAGGGCACCGGCCTCGGCATGGCGATCTCGAAGAGCATCGTCGAACTGATGGGCGGATCGATCGACGTCTTCAGCGAACAGGGAAAGGGCACCGAATTCGTGATCCGTCTCTCGTTCCCGCTCGACCCCGAAGCGGTCGAGTACGCCGAACGCCTCACCGACGGCGTCAAACCCGACGCGGCGTTCCGCGGGATGCGCGTCCTTCTCGTGGAGGACAACCCGTCGAACCGCGAGGTCGAAACGATCCTGCTCGAGGAGGTCGGCTTCGTCGTCGATTCCGTCGAGAACGGAGAGGACGCCGTCGAAACGATCGCCGCCTCGACGCCGGGCGAATACAGCGTCGTCCTGATGGACATCGAGATGCCCGTCAAAAACGGCTTCGACGCGACGCGCGTCATCCGCTCGCTGAAGAATCCGGCCCTCGCGAACATCCCGATCGTCGCGCTGTCGGCGCGCGCCTTCAGCGAAGATATCGCCGCGGCCCGCAACGCCGGCATGAACGGCCATATCGCAAAACCCGTCAATATGCAAACCGTTATCGATACGCTTTCCGATGTTCTCCTGAAACGGGGAAGCTGAGGACCGCCATCTCCCGGAGGTGTCTCCGCCATGCACAACGAATCTTCGATCCGAAAGCACATCACGCTCCGCTACGTCTTCGTCGTCGGGGTGCTGCTTCTTGTCGCGAACATCCTGCTCGGTGCCGTGATGCTCCACCAGTCGAAACAGGTCGTGAAGACGCTGATCGACAAGAATATGCTCGACATCTCGAACTGCGCGGCCGGCCTGATGGACGGCGATGTGATGCGCGAGCTGACGGCTGACGACGTCGGCGGCCCCGCCTTCAACCAGATCCGGGAAGACCTCTACGTGTTCATGAAGCGCGTCGACATCAAATACATCTACGCGATCCGCAAGATCAGCGACGACGAGTTCATCTTCACGGTCGACCCCGATCCCGTCGATCCGGGCCGCTTCGGCGAGCCGACCGTCGTGACGCCGGCTCTGCAATCCGCCGGAAACGGACAGCCCGCCGTCGATTTCGAGCCCTATGAGGACCGCTGGGGAACGTTCTACACCGCGTATACCCCGGTCTTCGACTCCCGCGGCGACGTGACGGCGATCATCGGCGTCGACTTCGGCTACGAATGGTTCGGCGACCAGATCCGGCGATTCAACCGCACCGTCTCCGTGATCTCGATCTCGACGATCCTTGCCGGCGCCGTCGTGATGTTCCTCATCATGAACAAGCTGACGCGCCGCTTCACAGGGCTCGAAAAGGAACTGACCCAGCTCTCCCGCGAGCTGGACACGCTCGGCGAAGGCATTCTCGGCAGCGACGCCGAACCGGAGGAGGGCGCCGATCCCGACGTCTATCCCTTCGAAACGGACGGCGACGCCGACGAGATCGAACAGCTCAGCCGGAAGGTCCGCTCGATGCACGAAGAGATCGGCGGCTATCTCGCCGATCTCCGGTCCCAGGCGAAGACCGACGGCCTGACGCGCATCGCCAACAGCTCCGCCTATCATACGGTCGAACAGGAACTCGACGAGGCGATCCGGAACGGAGACGCGTCGTTCCACCTGACGATCTTCGACATCAATGACCTGAAGGGGATCAACGACCGCTACGGCCATTTCACGGGCGACGAGGTCATCCGGAACGCGGCGAAGATCCTCTCGGTCGTGTTCGGAAAGGACCGGACGTACCGGATCGGCGGCGACGAGTTTGCCGTCGTGATGCGGAACACCTCCGACGCGGAGATGGACGAATACTTCGCGATGTATGAACAAGGCGTCGATTCGTACAACAAGGCGAAGGCGCCGGAGGATCCCGAAGTCCGGATGGCGCGCGGGACGGCGGCGTACCGCCCCGGCGAAGACCGCGCGTTCCTCGACGTCTTTAAACGCGCCGATGAGGCGATGTACGCGAACAAAGCGCTGTTTTACAGCGGCGCGAACGACAGAAGGCACAGAAGGGAAGACTGATCCCCCACCCCGGACGAAAGGAGGCTGACGATGTTCGGACGAACGAAAAAACACGAAGCGGCGCTGAACGGCGCCTGGGAGGAACCGGGCGTGATCGGGACCCGGATCGAGATCGACGGAACGAATCTGACGATCCTCTGGCGGAACGCGCCTGTCCTCGAGACGACGTTCCGGATCTCGGAAAAGGACGACGGCCTGGAACTGATCCCGAAGGAGAACGGGATGGCCTACAGCACCGACGAAAAGCCGTATGCGACGGTGACACGGCTGTTCTGGCACGACGGGAACCTCGAGTTCGACGAACTCTTCCCGATCAGCGGTCCGAGTTCCCAAACGCTGAAAAAGACGATGAACTCGCGCTACGGGAACGTGACGATCTGCGACGAGGTGCTCGAGGAACTCCAGGGACGGTGGGTCGAGGTGAACGGAGGCGAATACTTCCGCATCTCGTTCCGGGGCGACAGAATGACGCTGACCGACAACGGCACGCGCGCCGTCCACGCCGTCCGGCCGAACGGGTATGCGTCCATGGCCGGAGGCGTCATGATCATCGATGCCGATCCGTCCGTCTATGAATGGCGCGGCCTCGGCAACATGACCTACGACGGAGCGGTGATCCGCCTCCAGATGTTCGTCTGCGACGCGGAGCCGATGTTCCTGACATTTAAAAAAGCCGACTGAACCGCCGGAATACAACGTAAATGAAAAACGAAACCCCCGCCCGGAAGGGACGGGGGTTTCGTTCGTCAGAGACGCAACGAAAGGGAAAATAATCAGTTGGGAGCGGAGACCTTGGAGTCGACGTGCATGCCCATGCCGGTTGTATGGGAGGACACTTCGGAGGCAAGGTAGATCACCGCGTTCGCGACTTCCTCGGGCGTCGCATAGCGCTTGTCGAGCGCGTACTGGCCGGCGAGGAGGGCCATCGCCTGTTCGTGGGGCATATCGCCGAAGAAGTCCTTTTCGATGCGGAGCATCATCGGGGTGTCGACCGGGCCCGGGCAGACGTAGTTGACGTGGACGCCGACGGGGCCGAGCTCGAGCGCGACGCACTTCGTCAGGCCGGCGACGGCGTATTTCGAGGAAACGTAGGCGCTGTTTCCGGCGGTCGGTTCATAGGCGGCCGCGGAGGCGACGACGACGACGGCGCCGGATTTCTTTTCGATCAGCGTCGGAGCGGCGTACTTCAGCATCAGCATGACGGAGAAGACGTTGAGCATATAGGTCTTTTCGAAGAGGTCGAGGTCCATGTCCTGGACGGGGTGGGCCTTGCCTTCATAACCGGCGTTCGGGACGACGATGTCGATCGTGCCGAAATGGGCCTTCGCGTCTTCGACGAACTTCTTGATTTCCTCTTCGCGGCTCATATCGGCAACGAAGCCGGCGACCTGGCCTTCCTTGGCGTCGAGCGTCGGGAGAAGGGCATCGATCTTTTCCTGTTTCGTGGAGGAGAACGCGACCTTCGCGCCTTCCGCGAGGAACGCCTTGACGACGGCGGTTCCGATACCGCCCGTGCCGCCGGTGACGAGAACGACTTTGTCTTTGAGTTTGAGATCCATGGAGTAACTCCTTTCAGTTTGTTTGATCGGCAAATCGTTGAACGCGATTCATCGTTTCATGAGTAAAACTATAGTGGTTTCCGGACAAAAAGTCAATGAAAATCGTTAAAAAATTATCAGAATCGCTTCGGCCGTCCGCGAAATACCGCTTGAAGGAAACGCGGTTTCCTGTTAAAATCAATGCGCAAAGGAGGGCGGATCATGCCGGAAGAGAAGAAGACCGCTGCCCAGAAGCGCGCCGCCGAAGCGGAGATCTCCCAGAAGATCCGGACGGCCGCGCTCGAAACGGACGGCGTCTACGGGCTGAAGCGCGCCGTAAAGACCGTGCTCTCGGACGCGGGAACGGTTTCCTGCGACGTCTGCCCCGTCGTTGAATACGGCGTGAAGATCCCTGCCGTCGCCTGGGATATCCAGGAACACGTCAAGGAGACGGTGGAATCGGATACGCCCTATAAAGTGGTCGCCGTGAACATTTTCGTCCAGGGCGTCCACGTCCCGAAGAACTGAACCGTCGCGCCGCGGAGCGATCCGGGCGCGCGAAACCACGCACTTTCAAAGGAGAACACATGTCGAGATCCCGTAAAACGCGCACAGACGCCAGAGAACGCTTTATGCAGATGCTGTTTGAGATGGACGCCCAGAACGATTTCACCGCAGCGAAAAGGACCCAGTTCGAGGAGACGTATCTGGAGGGCAAGCCGGAACAGGAGTATTTCGACGCTGTTTTTGACGCGCTTTCGAACCACCTCCCCGAGGTCGACGAGGCGCTGTCTCAGGCGGCGGAGAACTGGACGATCGAGCGGTTCGCGAAGGTCGATCTCGCGATCCTGCGCCTCGCCGTCCTGGAGATCCGCTACGTCGACACGATCCCCGAGGCCGTCTCGATCAACGAGGCCGTCGAACTCGCAAAGAAGTACGGTGCCGAAGAGAGCCCGAAGTTCGTGAACGGCGTCCTCGGAAAGATCGTCCGGGGATGAGCCGATGATCCTCGCGTTCGATACGAGCAATTATACGACTTCCGTCGCGCTGATTGGGCGGGACGGCACGGTCTACGCCGACCGGAGGCGGATGCTGACGGTCGCGGAGGGCGAACGGGGGCTCCGCCAGTCCGACGCCCTGTTCCAGCATATCCGGAATCTGCCGGGGCTTCTCGAGGAAGCGGCGGAGATCGGCCGGGCGGGCGTGTATGCCGAGCGCGGCTCGGCCGGCGTCCTCGCGGACGCCGTGACGGCTGTCGCCGTCTCGACACGCCCGCGTTCGATCGAAGGCTCCTATATGCCCTGTTTTCTCGCGGGAGAGGAGGCGGCGCGCACGATCGCGTCCGTCCTCGGCGTTCCCGTCTTTTCGTTCTCCCACCAGGAAGGCCATATCGCGGCCGCCTCGCGCGGAACGGTCCTCGAAGGGGAACCGTCGTTTCTCGCGTGGCATCTTTCGGGCGGGACGTGCGAGCTGATCGACTGGGACCGCGGGAAGGCGACCGTCCTCGGCGGAACGCTCGACATCTCGTTCGGCCAGCTTCTCGACAGAGCCGGCGTCGCGCTCGGCTTTCCGTTCCCCGCGGGGAAATACCTCGATGAACACGCGCTCGCCGCGCTCTCGGATCCGGACGTGCCGAAGGCGAACGGCCTCTCGAAGGTCCGCGTCTCCGGCGCGCGCTTCAACCTGTCCGGACTGGAGACCCAGGTACTGCGCAAAATCGACGTTTTCAGCGCGCTTTACCCGAAAACGATAGAAGAGTCGACCGAAGCCGAAACGTCGCGGAAAT
>JAEEGL010779437.1_pt1 | contig 11026 bp, 6 predicted proteins | sample 9134231 | NCBI WGS metagenome assembly JAEEGL01 (sample SAMN16246548, study PRJNA631951) | gut metagenome | biome: gut microbiome; feature: rumen; material: fiber-attached | host: Bos | place: Iran: Karaj | collected 2018-10
CACTTCGGCACCGTCGGCATTGCGCCGCTCGTAGTGCAGGTATCCGCTTGTGGTGTCGTCGAAGAGCAGTTCGTTTACAAAGGCGTCACTGATGCGGGTATAGAAACCTTCCACCAGCAGGTCGGCCTCGAGGCTGCCGAGGTGGAAGCACAGGTCGGCAGAGCCGGTGAAGGAATGAGAACGCTCCATGCGCAGGTCGGGAGCGTTGGTGATTTTGTACAGTTCGCCATTTACGGCACCCACATGGAGGTCTTCGTCGTAGACCTGCGGGGCACGGAAGCCCGAAGCATATCCGGCGCGGAATGCGAGGTGGTCGGTAGGGGAGTAGCGCAGGTTGAGGCGTGGGCTGACGACCGGGGCGTCAATCATTGTGTGCTTGTCTAAGCGGCCACCGACAAGGATACTCCAATAGAGGCTTTTCCATTCGTTCTGCAAGTAGGCACTCAGGATACCGATGTTTTGGCGCAGGGTGTCGGGACTGCCATAAGTGTGGTCTTGCAGGCGGTCGAGGGTGTGCTCAATGCCGGCGGTTAGTTCGGCAGGCATGAACCAGAGTGTGTCGAGATGGCGGCTATAGAGGGCGCCGTAGTTGAGGGTGAGATCTTGTGTGTAACCGTAGGCGGTGCCGAAAGGCTCGCTGTCGTCTCGTTCGCCGTAGTAACTTTGGCGGTCGACATGTTGCAACGAGGCGAACAATGAAGCATGGCGCAGACCACTGGCAGGTAGCCAGTCCCACTTTAGATTGGCGCTATGGATGTCGTGTTCTCCGCCTTCGCTGATGTGAGCCATGGGCGATGGCAGGTCGAAGTGGTCGCCACCGCGGCGGAAGTCGTGGATGTTGTGGTATTCGAGGTTGAGTTTCGAGAATTCGGTGGCGCGCAGGTAGCCGCGGAATCCCACCATGCGAGCTTTGAGCAATCCTGTCTCCGAGTAGCCGTCGTCGTTGTGGTCGTAGGGGTCGCGGTGACGGTTGTGGCCGAAAACGGCAATGCCGGCACGGCGGTCGTCGGTGACCACCGAGGCGTTGAACGAGTTGCTGAAATCCCAACTTCGGCCGCCGATAAGACTTGTGGTGTTGCCCACGCTGGCAGCGTTCGTGTGGGGCTCGCGGGTGATGACGTTGATGACACCGGCGATGGCGTTGCTGCCGTAGAGCGCCGAGCCACCACCGCGCAGCACCTCCACACGGTCGATCAGGGCTGTGGGCAGCTGGTCGAGCAGGTAGACACCTGCCAGTGCATTGTTTACAGGACGGCTGTCAATGAGTATTTGCGAGTATGCCTGTCCGAGACCGTTGATGCGCACCTCGTTGGCACCGCAGTTCTGACAGGTGTTTTCCACCCGAAGGCCGGTGCTGAAGTTGAGGGCTTGGCCGAGATTGACGGCATTCACGTTTTCCATCTGACCACCGTCGATAATGCCCACGGCGGTAGGAGCCTCACTGCGTGTGGTGGCATGTTGTGTGGCTGTCACCACCACCTGGCGCAGACGTACCGTGTCGTGATGGCTCTGCGCCGAAGCCACTAACGGCAATAAAAATATAATTGAGATTAGTATCTTTTTCATTTCTTTTACTGTTATATGACAAATACTATAGTCATTCAATCATTCTAATTTTTCAGAATGACTAAAAAAAAACAAGAGAGGGGAAAAGCTACACCGTCGGTGGGGCTCTCAATTGGGACACTCCATAGTGGAACTGCAGCACTCTGGTCGGTGCCGGCGTGGAGATTTGTTCCGTTACGGAGAGGATGGCGGCTGGCTGTCCCTGGTCTGATATAAGATAGTTCAGGCTGAGGAAGGTGCAAAACAGACAGTCGTGGTCGTGTTGATGAGCCGTTTTGATGTGCCCAACACATTGCAGACAGTCGTCAGGGGCATCAATAGTCTCGTGATGCACATGAATCGAAGACAGTGCTGCCATTGGCAAGTAGCTGGCCAACAGAACAAAAGGCGCAATATGTCGCAATATTCGGTTCATCTTTCGGATTGCAAAGATACTTTTTTTTTTCAGAAGAAGAAAAAAACTATGGTTGGAATTTTTTTCAAATCCGGCGGCATCCATACTGGTAATTAGGGAAAGAGTATGAAAAAAAATTTGTCAATTCGAAAAATGTTCGTATCTTTGCAGTCTGTTAATTTTATAACAAGTATTAATAAACATTTAAAAAACAAACAATTATGCCAGCAAGAATTAGACTTCAGCGTCATGGTAAAAAGAATCAGCCTTTCTACCACATCGTTGTTGCGGATGGTCGTGCACCTCGAGATGGAAAATTTATCGAGAAGCTTGGCACTTACAATCCGTTGACCAACCCCGCCACCATCGACCTCAACTTCGACCGTGCAGTCGAGTGGGTGAAGAATGGTGCCCAGCCCAGCGACACTGTCCGTCGCATCCTCAGCTATAAGGGTGTCCTGCTCCGTCGCCACCTCCAGATTGGTGTCGAGAAGGGTGCTATCAGCCAGGAAACTGCCGATGTGCGTTTCAACGAGTGGCTGCAGGCTAAAGAGGCCAAAATCAACAACAAGAAGAGCGACGTTGAGAACAACGCCCGCAACACCCGCAAGGCTCGTCTCGAGGCTGAAAAGAAAGCCAACGAGACTAAGGCTGCCGCTGTCGCCGCCAAGCGTCAGGCTGCTGCCGAGGCTGCCGCTGCCGCTAAGGCTGAGGCCGAGGCCGCTGCCGAAGGAGAGGCTACTGAGACCGAGGCTCCTGCCGAGGCTTAAATCCGTTGATTTTTTGAATTGTAGAGACGCAGCATGCTGCGTCTCTATATTATATAATAATGTATGACTATTGATCAATGTTTCTATCTGGGTCGTGTCACCAAGCCTTGGGGTGTGAAAGGACAGATGGTGTTGTTTCTCGATGTCGATTCGCCTGAAGAGTATGCGGAACTCGACTCCGCTTTCGTTGAGGTCAAAGGCAAGCTGGTTCCCTATTTCTTCCATATAGACCAACTCAACGGCAATAAGGCGATTGTGACTTTCGAGGAAATTGGCATTGAACAGGCTCAGGCGCTTGTGGGCCATGAGCTTTACCTGCCGCTCGACCTTTTGCCCAAACTTGAGGGAAATAAGTTCTATTTCCATGAAGTGGTGGGATTCAATGTGATAGACGATGAAAAAGGTGATATCGGCACTCTCGAACAAGTCATCGAGTATCCCGCACAACCCATCTTTCAGGTGATGAAAAATGGTGTCGAAGTGCTCATTCCTGTCATCGATGAAGTGATAAAAAAAGTAGATCGCGAGCAAAAAAAACTTTACATATCTGCTCCTAAGGGGTTGATTGATTTGTATCTCGGGGATATAAACATGTAGTGTTGAAATGTTTTTCGTGCCATGTGTAAAAAAATATCTATTTTTGCCGTTGAAAAATAAGTTAGAACGATGGAAGCAAAGACTAAACACCAAGAGAAGAACCGCTATTCCCCCGAGGAATTGCAGGAATTTAAGTCGTTGATATTGGAGAAGATAGCCAAGGCTGAAAAAGATTTGGAGATGCTTCAGCAAGCTGTAGCTGGCAGCGAAAACGATGTGACGGACACCGCTCCCACCTTTAAGACTCTCGAAGAGGGCAGCAATGTGCTGTTGAAAGAGGAAAACCAGAAGCTTGCCGCTCGTCAGCAGAAGTTTATCCGAGACCTTCGTGCCGCCCTCATTCGTATAGAAAATGGCACTTACGGTATTTGCCAGGCCACTGGAAAACTCATTCCCAAGGAGCGCTTGATGATTGTGCCCCACGCCACTATGACTGTCGAGGCCAAGGAGGCCAGTAAAAAACGTCGATAGGAGAGCGAACATTCACAACCCAACATATATAAACTTTGACAATCCCCGAGACTGCCACCGTATACCGTGGCGGTCTCTTTTTTTGTAAAGTCAGTCAATGCGTGGGATGGCGTCGATGAGAGTTTGGGTGTAGTTGGTCTGTGGGTTGTGGAAAATCTTTTCGGGTGTACCATACTCGACGATTTTTCCTTTTTGCATCACCATGATTCGGTCGGAGAGGAATTTTACCACCGAAAGGTCGTGGGTGATAAAGAGATAGGTGTAATGGTATTGGCGCTTGAGGTCGTTGAGGAGGTTGAGCACCTGAGCCTGCACGCTGACGTCCAGCGCCGACACGCTCTCGTCGCATACCACCAGCTCCGGCTGCAGGATCAATGCCCGCGCTATGCATACACGCTGGCGCTGACCGCCGCTGAACTCGTGCGGGTAGCGGTTGTACCAGTCTGCTTGCAGCCCCACCTGTTCCATGAGCTCGAGGACTGCATCTTTCGGATTGCTTTGATTATTCAGAATCCCCCGATGAACTTTCAATGGTTCGGCTATCGCATCGCCGATGGTTATTCTTGGGTTGAGGCTTGAATAGGGGTCTTGGAATATTATTTGCAGCTTTGGCCGCAGAGCACGCATTTCCTTACTGCTCATTTTGTCTAATGAAGTACCCCGGTAGCTGATATTGCCGGCACTATGGTCTATCAAGCGCAGTAATGCTCGTCCGAGGGTACTCTTGCCGCAACCACTCTCGCCCACCAGGCCGAGGGTTTCTCCCTCCATGATATCGAACGAGATGCCATCCACGCCTTTGAGCGTCTGCAACGGTTTCCCGAAGATGCTCTTTTTCAGAGTGTATTCCACGGTTAAATCTTTGACGGTGATGAGAGGTTGAGCAACAGTGAGCTTGTGCGTTCGAGAGGTTGGAGTAACAATCTCATTTTTACTCTCTTTCCCTGTCTCATTTAAAAACTCTTCTACCGTCGGTAACCGCTCAGGTCGGCTGTCCAATGGAGGGCGGCAGGCAAGGAGCCCTTTGGTGTAAGGCTCTTTAGGGTTGTGGAGAATGTCTTTTGCAAGTCCTTGTTCCACCACCTTGCCGCGATACATCACCATGATCCTGTCCGCTATCTGGCTGATCACTCCTAGGTCGTGGGTGATGAAGATGATGCTGGTGCCGTATTTATGCTGCAGTTGCTTCAGCAGCTCCAGGATGGTCTTCTGTACGGTGACATCGAGGGCCGTCGTCGGCTCGTCGGCCACGATGATGTCGGGGTGGTTGATGAGCGCCATGGCAATCATCACCCTTTGCTTCTGTCCGCCGCTGATCTCGTGTGGATAGCTGTCGAAAATCTTCTCGGGGCGGGGGAGGAGTACCTCTTTGAACAGCGCTATCACCTTCTCCCGCTCGTCGCCCGTCTCTCCGTGCGCCCGCATCATCTCCACCACCTGTTCGCCGCATTTCTGCACGGGGTTCAGGCTTGTCATCGGCTCCTGGAAAATCATGCTGATGCGTTTGCCGCGCACCTCCCGCATCTGCTCCTCGTCGAGCGCGAGGAGCTCGGTGCCCTCCAGCAGGGCGCTGCCCGTGATGGAAGCCTTCTTCGGCAGCAGCCCCATCAGCGCCAGCGTGCTGACACTCTTGCCGCTGCCGCTCTCGCCCACGATGCCCAGCGTCTCCCCGCGTCCCAGCGTGAAGTTCAGATCCTCCACCACCTTGCGTCCCTCGAAGGCAATCGAGAGCCCCTTTACTTCAAGTATGTTATTGTTTCTATTCACACAACCATAACGCAAGAAACCACAAAAAATTTTGCAGTATAAATAATTCTTCGTAATTTTGCACTCACAAATGCGAGGAAACAATATACAATTGTTGTGTAATATACGACAAGTTTTTGATGAGGGGTCTCGCGTATTGATGATAAAGCATGATTGCCTTTATAGATACTGAGGTCGGTTTTCAAAACAGGCGGGCAAGAGATTTTGGAGTCGTCCGTGAAGATGGTGCGGTGCTGCATACTCAATCACTGGATGATTATCAGAAATATTTATACGATATCGAGTTTGTCTGTGGTCATAATATCATTAATTTTGATTTAAAGTATTCTGGTATCAAAGGCAGGCATACCTATATCGACACATTGCCTCTGTCTCCACTTCTTTTCCCGAATAAACCATATCATCGTTTAGTAAAAGATGATAAGCTGCAAGTTGACGAATTGAACAATCCTGTCAATGATGCCAAGAAAGCTAAAGATCTTTTTTATGATGAATTGGAGGCTTGGAAACAATTAGATCCATCGAGAAAAGAGATACTGTATCAACTATTAAACAACAAGGCCGAATTTAGCGGATTCTTTAAATATGTTGAATACATACCAAATATACAAGGGTCATTTATTGGACGGTTGTTTTCCTCAAAGTCAGATATAAGTGCGTTGATAGCATCGGAGTATTATGGGCGAATATGCGGTAATACCAACCTATCCCAGCTTATTGATAGATATCCTATAGAGTTGGCATATGCTCTTGCTGTTATAGGCGCCGACGATATGATGAGTATTACACCTGCTTGGGTCCAACGTAACTATCCTCATTTCTCTACTGTGATGAATCTTTTGAGGAACACTCCTTGTGGCGAATGCGAATACTGCCAAAATCAATTGGATGCACACAATGGACTTCAAGAGTTTTTCGGATATCAAGAGTTCCGGCTTTTTGATGGAAAAAAGATGCAGCAAGATGCTGTTGAAGCGGCCATCCGAGGAGAGTCCCTTTTAACGATTTTTCCTACGGGTGGTGGTAAAAGCTTGACTTTTCAGCTGCCTGCTCTTATGGCAGGTCGCAACATGCATGGGCTCACGGTGGTCATCTCGCCATTGCAGTCACTAATGAAGGACCAGGTGGACAATCTTGCAGAACGTGGCATAAGTGATGCTGTGACAATCAATGGGCTTCTTGACCCAATCGAGCGTGCCAACGCCATACAGCAGGTTCTTGATGGTTCGGCGAATCTGCTTTACATAGCTCCGGAAATGCTGCGCAACAGGACCATCGAGCGTCTGTTGTTGGGTCGTAATGTGGTGCGATTTGTGATAGACGAGGCTCATTGTTTTTCCGCATGGGGACAAGACTTTCGGGTGGATTATCTTTATATTGGCGATTTTATACGCCATCTTCAAGAGCTGAAGCAGCAGCAACAGCCCATAGCTGTCTCTTGTTTCACGGCAACCGCCAAGCAGAAGGTCATCACGGATATCTGTGACTATTTCAAACAAAAGCTCAATCTGAATCTTAAGGTCTTTGCCGCTAATTCAGAGAGAAAAAATCTGCATTATACAGTAATTCACTCTGATACAGACGTCGATAAATATAACCAGCTCCGTTCCATTATCCTCGGATACAATTGCCCCACAATTGTATATGTTAGCCGCACCAAACGCACTACAGATCTCTCCGGTCATCTGCGAGCCGATGGCATCCGCGCTCTTCCTTTCAATGGAAAGATGGATCCGGCCGATAAAATCCGCAATCAGGATGCTTTTATGAATGGAGAGTCTCAGGTCATTGTGGCTACTTCGGCATTCGGTATGGGGGTGGATAAAAAAGATGTGGGATTGGTGATCCATTATGATATTAGCGACTCTTTGGAAAGCTACGTCCAGGAAGCTGGTCGTGCCGGTCGTGACCCACATATGGAAGCCAATTGTTACGTGCTTTACTCTGACAACGACCTTGACAAACATTTCATTCTACTTAATCAAACCAAACTCTCCATCAGCGAGATTCAGCAGGTATGGAAGGCTCTGAAAGGAATGTCACAACAGCGTCCCTCTGTTTGTTGCTCTCCATTGGAAATCGCCCGAAAGGCAGGATGGGGTGATGATGTAGAAGATGTCGAAACACGAATAAAAGCTGCTGTCGCCGCATTGGAAGATGCAGGATTTATTGAACGGGGAAATAATACACCCCACATTTTTGCAACGGGAATCACCGTCGCCAATATGAATGAAGCGCGTCGACGAATCACTCAGTCAGCCCTCTTCGACGATACTACATGCGAGGAGGCTGTAAGAATCATCAGTTCTTTGATTAGTCGCCGATCTTCTTTGCGAAACAGCGATGAGGCTGAAAGCCGCGTGGATTATTTGGCCGATATTCTGGGAATGTCCAAGGAGTCCGTCATCCGCAACGTGAATCTCATGCGACAGGAAGGCATTTTAGCAGACAAGAAGGACATGCTTGCTGCTCTTCCCAAAAGCAACACATTGCGGGAACTGAATAACACTTTGCTTCTTGAACAGTTCCTTCTCCTGAAACTGTCGGACAAAACGCGAGAGCTGAACTACAAGGAACTCAACGAGGAGGCACAATCGCAAGGGTTGTCTTTCTGCAACGTAAAACGCATCAAGACGCTCCTCTATTATTTACGGCTCAAAGGCTATGTACGGAAAGAGGAACATGCCGCCGCCGGCAGCGTGAGCCTTCGCTTACAGGTCGATTCCGACGCCACCATGAACCGCTTCGAAAGGAGATCACAACTCTGTCAGTTTGTTGTCAAGACTTTGAGCGCTCAGAAAACCGAACAAAACAGTTCTTTCGTCACTTTCTCTTTGGTGGATCTGTTGAATCAATACAACGCTACCCAGCTTTCGCTGATGGATCCCCCCGCCATATCAGATATGGAGGAGGCTCTGCTCTTCCTCAGTAAAAATGAATTGCTGAAAATCGAAGGGGGCTTCTTGGTTATCTATAACACTATGCAACTCAACCTTAAGGTGGAGCGAAAAACCAGATATACCAAGGAAAACTATCGTCTTTTGGACGAGTTCTACAAGCAACGCATCCAGCAGATTCATATCGTCGGCGAGTATGCCAATATGATGGTTCGCGACTACGAGGCCGCGTTGCAGTATGTCAGCGACTACTTCACGATGGATTACCGCAGCTTCATCAACAAGTATTTCAAGGAAGATCGCAAAAAACAAATCAACCAGAATATTACACCGGCCAAATACAAGAACATTTTTGGCACTCTCTCCAGCCGCCAACAGGAGATAATAAACGACAAGGATTCGCGCTACATTGTCGTCGCCGCAGGCCCCGGAAGCGGCAAAACGCGTGTCTTGGTACACAAATTGGCTTCCCTGCTTCTGCTCGAGGATGTTAAACACGAACAGCTGTTGATGCTTACCTTTTCGCGAGCGGCCGCTACGGAATTCAAAAAACGTTTGATCGAGCTTGTCGGCAATGCAGCTCATTTTGTGGATATAAAGACATTCCACTCCTATAGTTTCGACCTCTTGGGCAGGCAGGGGTCCCTCGAAGAGGCCGACAGCGTCGTCCAGCGGGCTGCCGATATGATTGAGAACGGCGAAGTCGAAGTGTCGAAAATCGCTAAGAGTGTCCTCGTCATTGATGAGGCTCAGGATATGGACGCCGATGACTTCCGTCTGGTGCGGGCTCTTATGCAGCGCAACGAAGATATGCGTGTCATCGCCGTTGGCGACGACGACCAGAATATTTACACCTTCCGCGGCAGCAATTCGGAATACCTTCGCTCTTTGGTCGCCGACTATGGTGCCACCCTGTATGAAATGACAGAGAACTATCGCTCAGCGAAGGAGATCGTCAATCTGGCCAACCGCTTTGTGCAGCGGATCCCCAACCGCATGAAGCACGCTCCCATCAAAACGGTAACCTCCGAAAAAGGCATCGTGAAAATCTCCCACTCAGGTTCGAAGTTCGCTTTCAATCATTCATCAATCGATGGCTCTACCGCCATATTGACGCGTACCAATGAGCAGGCGCTGCAAGTGGCCTACCAGTTGTCTCAACAGGGCATCCGTCCTTTGCTGGTACAATCCGGCAATGGTTTCCGTTTTATCAATCTTGCCGAAGTGCGCTATTTTGTCAAACATCTTGGCAAGGAAGGCTCCGTCATTAGTAAAGATGTTTGGCAATATGCTAAGGAGAGGACATGCCAAACCTATGCCACAAGCCAGTTGTTGCCGGTAATGAAACATTTCTGGACAGATTACGAGCAGATCAACCGCACTATATATCGAAGCGATCTGCGCCAGTTTTTATTGGAAAGCGATGTGGAGGATTTCATCTCGTTCGATAGCCATAGTGTGTTTGTCAGCACTATCCACAAATCCAAAGGACGAGAGTTCGATACAGTACACCTATTCGTCATGGAACCCGACACCACAGACGTGGAAGATTTGCGCTCCCTGTATGTCGGTCTTACCCGTGCCCGCCGAAATCTGTACATCTACCATAACCCGCTGTTGGAGCAGAAGAATATCTCCATAAGCCTTAATCTTCACGACGTTTGGCTCGATTATTTTAAGGAACATAAAGAAAAGATTCTCCGGCTTCGTAGTGGCGATATCCTGCAATACTCCAATGGATTTCTCGTTTCTCAGCATGGCGACTGCATCGCCTGCATTTCGAAATCCATGAAACGGCAGTTGGACGAATTGCAGCAGAAAGGTTTCAGAGTGGTTAGCGCTCAAGCAAGCTACATCTTGGCTTGGCGCCCAAGAGAGGAAAGCCAGGAAGTGGCTGTTTGTCTGGCAAATCTTATACTCCAGAAATAACTATCACCCCAATCTAAATGTCCTAATATCCTCTAAGTCTCATCTTATCCAAACCGAACCTCCAAATCGTTACAAAAACCATCATATCTCCTCAAAATAGCCTCCAAATCAATGTTGAAGCCCTTTGTCTGTCCGCTCGACCTCGCTTATCACGCAAATATCCCCCATCGCAAAAAACATCACTTCAACCCCGTTCCAACCCCCTTCTCCGTAAAATCAAGCCGACCAATACCTATCCCGCACACCTCCTGGGTACTTTCTAGGTGCCTTTTGATCACCTCTAGAGTACCTCCTAAATACCTCCCGATTTGCGACGTTAGGAGGGGGCAGAGGGCTGGTGCAAACACCTGAGATGCTACCGGCAATTAACGCCTGTTCATAATCCATTAACCTGTTAATCCCTTAACTTTAAGCCCTTGAATCTTTAAACAATTTATGACCAAGTAATGTTAACTCAGGTTTATACTTGGCGAATCACCTCCCAAAACCATAGTGTTCAAAAATAATTTGTGCTCATTCAAAAATAATGTGTATATTTGCACTCCGATAACGATACAAATTTATATACAACAAATACATTACAACTATGACAAAATCAGAACAATTCATGGAAATGGAAGCCAAATATGGCGCCC
>JAEEGL011548752.1_pt1 | contig 11026 bp, 11 predicted proteins | sample 9134231 | NCBI WGS metagenome assembly JAEEGL01 (sample SAMN16246548, study PRJNA631951) | gut metagenome | biome: gut microbiome; feature: rumen; material: fiber-attached | host: Bos | place: Iran: Karaj | collected 2018-10
ATAACGTTCTTAAAAATCTTTTCTCCATCTAATGGTGGAAGTGGAATTAAATTAAATACTCCAAGTCCAATGTTTATACTTAAAAGAATGAATAAGAAGTCCATTACAGTTTCTAAGTATGTTCCAACCATTTCTGTTCCATGGAAATAATAAATGTATCCATATATAAGTCCTGTTATAAACGCTATTAAAAAGTTCATTAGTGGTCCTGCTAAAGCAACCATTGCTTCGCAGAATCCTCTCGACTTATTTGAATTAAAGTTATTAGAATTTATTTCGACCGGTTTACCCCAACCAATGTGTGCAAAAAATAATAGGAATGTTCCAAACCAATCTAAATGTACCAGTGGATTAAGTGTTAATCTTCCTTGACTTCTTGGAGTAGTATCTCCAAAATGATCAGCCATCTTAGCATGTGCGAACTCATGAAATGTTATTGCTATAAGTACAGCTGGTGCTGTCAATATTAGTTGTGCTATTTGCTCTCCTGGCATTGTTACTAAAGAATAAATTGCAAGACCAATTAATAGTGCATATATTACTCTTTTATCTACGTTGTAAAGTGGAAACATCGCCCATTCCTCCTAAGTTATCATTCTAATAAAATTTTACTTGTTTATTATATCATATTTACTAATAATATCAAATGTTTTTAGCTTTTTTATTAATAAAAAAATCTAACAATTTTTCAATTGTTAGATTCATTTTTTATATGCTATTATCTGGCATCATTTTCTTCTCTTTTTTTCTTTCTTTCAGCAATTATTCTTTGTATTTCATCAGCTATTTCTTCTGGAGTTCTTCCATTTTCATAAACAGTCATAGTTGCAAGTTCTTTGTTGCAAGGGCTTTCTATGAAATGTCTATTGGGAGTATAATCTCCTGTTGATCTAGATGCAAGAATTCTTATTGATTCATCGATATCTTTAGAAGGCATAAGAAGAACAATATTTTTAAATGGAGCAAGTTCTTTTTTTGCTTCATCAAATTTTTCTTCATCCTCAAACACAGAATGACCTGCACCTGCATCTACTATACTAGGTTTTCCGTCTTCTTTTCCTCTTCTAATCAGATCTTTTAATACAAATAGTTTGAAGTCATCCATTGTTTTAAACTGACTCATAACCCCAGTTTTTCTTGCTTTATTTGCAATCCTATCAATAGATACTCTTCTAATATTAGTTCTTTCTGAAAGAATATGACCTACAGTAGACTTACCAGCACCTGATGGTCCAATTAGTATAATTGTTTCGTTAAATAGCCTTTCGTTTTCCATAAAAACTCCATTTTGTTTTATTACAATTCATCAGTTTTAAATGAAGTATATCCCTCGAATAAATAACTATTATCGATTCCCTTCATATATACTTCTTTATCATTTATTTCACTCGTTAAAGCGTGTCTTAGTAATTCTTTTATTTCTACATCCTTAATTGGACTTCTTTCCATAGCTAAAAGGTAATCATTTTTATCCACTTTACTCCAATCAACAACCATACTCCATTCTTTTTTTAGAATTAAATCTAGCCATATTCTAGTACTTCTTCCATTACCATCTCTAAATGGATGCGCTATGTTCATTTCAACATATTTCTCAACAATTTCTTCATATGTAGATTGTGGCATCTTCTCAATATTCTTTAATGCTTCTTCTAGATAAGCTAGTGGTGTAAACCTAAATGTACCTTTTGCTATATTTACTTTTCTTATCTCTCCAGCAAAGTCATATAAATCTTCAAATAAATACCTGTGAATTTGTTTCAAGCTTTCAAATGTCCCTGGTTCAAGTTTGTCATAGAATCCTGTTTCAAACATTTCTTTTGCTCTTGATTTACTGATTTTCTCTTCTTCTCTTGCAAGTTTAGCTGGGTCAGTAATACCTAATTTGTTATCTAAAATCATTTTTTACTCACTGATTAATTTAATGGTTTCATTGTTGGGAAGAATAATACGTCTCTTATTGAATATGAATCTGTAAATAACATTATCATTCTATCGATTCCAATTCCCATACCACCTGTTGGAGGCATACCATACTCTAATGCATTAACGAAATCTTCGTCCATCATTCCTGCTTCGTCATCACCATTAGCTTTTGCTTCAACTTCTTTCTTGAATCTTTCATATTGATCGATTGGATCATTTAATTCTGAGAAAGCATTTCCATATTCTCTACCATCAATAAAGAACTCAAATCTTTGAGTAAGTCTTGGATCATCTTTGCATTTTTTAGCAAGAGGTGATACTTCTATTGGATAGTTATATATAAATGTTGGTTGAATTAATGTCTTTTCAACATATTCATCAAAGAATAGAGCAATAATATTTCCTCTTGTTTCTTTTCCATTTGGAATTTCAATGTGATGTTCTTTAGCAAGTTTTACAGCTTCTTCATCTGTTTCAACTTTATTGAAATCAACACCACAAGCTTCTTTGATAGAATCAATCATTGTAATTCTCTTCCATCCTGGAGCTAAATTGATTTCTTTTCCTTGATAGTTAATTGTATATGATCCGTTTAATTTATATGCTATTTTAGAGAATAATTCTTCAGCAATATTCATCATTTCTTCGTAATTTACATATGCTTCATAAAGCTCGATAGAAGTAAACTCTGGGTTATGACGAATATCCATACCTTCGTTTCTAAAGATTCTACCGATCTCATATACTTTATCAAATCCACCTACTATTAATCTCTTTAAGTTTAGCTCTGTAGCTATTCTTAAATACATATCTATATCTAAAGTATTGTGATGAGTGATAAATGGTCTTGCTGTAGCTCCACCTGAAATAGTATTTAATATTGGAGTTTCAACTTCCATATATCCTCTATCATCAAGGATTTGTCTTATTTGTTTGATTATCTCTGTTCTTACTTTGAATGTATCTTTAACTTCTGGATTCATAATTAAATCTACATATCTTTGTCTATATCTTAAATCTGGATCTTTTAATCCATGGAATTTTTCTGGAAGTGGTCTTAATGATTTTGATAGAAGTACAACTTCTTTAGCATGAACTGAGATTTCTTCAGTTCTTGTTTTGAAAACAAAACCTTTAATACCTATAAAGTCACCAATATCAAATGTCTTGAATGCTTTATAAGCTTCTTCGCCTAAATCATTAATACTTACATAACTTTGGATTTTATCATCGCTATCTAGAATTGTGCAGAATGATGCTTTACCCATTATTCTTTTAGCTATAATTCTACCAGCAACTGATACATCCTTATTTTCATATTCTTCGTAATTAGATTTTATTTGTCCAGCTGTATGAGTTCTATCATATTCAGTAATCTCATATGGGTCATTTCCTTGACCTTGAAGTTCGAAAAGTTTTTCTTTTCTAACTTGAACTAATCTATTTACCTCTTCCTCATTTAATTCTTCTTCATTATTAACATTTTCTTCATTCATTGATAATCAAGCCTCTCTTTACTTTATTTTCTTGGTTAATACTTATCGCATTATATAACATTTTACGATTATTGTAAACTAATTTTGCCCTTTTTCTTTGATTTTTAGCATTTTTTATATGCTAAATGCAATCATTACAATTACCATTATTGTAATCATAAATTGAACTAATCCAAATATTATTTTGGCAAAGGATTTTACTAAGTTATGAGCTTCACCTTCTAGTTCTGTTTTCTGCACATTTTCGCCAATCACTGATAAAATAATATTTACAGTGCAAAGAAAAATACTTACAAATATTTGGAAAGGTGTAAATACACTTTTTATGTTTAGCAAAAATCCTAATATAAAACCAATAGAAATAGTCTTTAAATCCACTATCTTTATCTCTTCTTTTTTTATCAGTTTTACATATAAAGTTTTAAGTAAAAATGCTACAAAAAGTGCAGCGGCAAATTTTACTATTACTATCATTTTTATTCTCCTTAAAGTATTATACTTTACCTACATATTATATATTAAAAAAGGATAATAAAACAACAAAAAGAGTTTGATTTTATCAAACTCTTTTTTATATCTATTTTCTTATATCTAACTTTATATGAACATCTCGAAGTTGTCTATCTGATACGCTGCATGGTGCTTTCATCATTAAGTCTTGTGCTTTTGCATTCATTGGAAATGCTATTACATCTCTTATTGTTTCTTCACCGGTAAGAAGCATAAGCATTCTATCCACACCTGGTGCAATACCAGCATGTGGTGGTGCTCCATAATGAAATGCACTAAATAATGCTCCAAATTTTGTCATTATTTCTTCTTCAGTATAACCTGCAATTTCGAATGCTTTAATCATTATTTCTGGGTCATGGTTTCTTACAGCTCCTGAAGAAAGTTCAACTCCGTTGCATACTATATCATATTGGTATGCTAGTATCTCTAATGGATCTTTTGTAAGAAGGGCTTCCATACCACCTTGTGGCATTGAAAATGGGTTGTGACAAAAATCAATTTTATCATCAGCATATTCATACATTGGAAAATCTACTATCCAGCAGAATTTAAATTCTGAATCATCTATTAGTTCTTGTCTTATTCCTATTTCTCTTCTTATATCACCTGCTAGTTTTTCAACAATACCTGGATGTTCTGCTATAAAGAATATACTATCTCCTTCGTGTGTATCTGTTTTTGTAAGAAGCTCTTCTTTTGCTTCTTCTGGTATTAGTTTTGCAATCGGACCTTGAAGTGATCTATCAGCTCCAACTTTTAGCCATGCTAATCCTTTGGCTTTACATTCTTTAATTGCAAATTCTTCCATTCCATCATAGAAAGTTCTTGTTGCATCTGCTCCCTTTGGAAGTGTTATTGTTCTTACTATTTTTCCATTAAACACTTTTATATCTAATTTCTCAAATATATCTGTAACATCTTTTATAACTAAAGGGTTTCTTAAATCTGGTTTATCTGTTCCATATTTTAGAAGTGCTTCTTTGTATGGTATTCTTGGGAATGGATATTCTGATATCTTCTTATCTGAGAATTCTTTAAATGTATCATAGATTACTTTTTCCATTACTTTAAATACATCTTCTTGAGTGGCAAATGCCATCTCCATATCTAGTTGATAAAACTCACCTGGAGATCTATCAGCTCTTGCATCTTCGTCTCTAAAACATGGTGCTATTTGAAAATATTTGTCGATTCCAGAAACCATTAATAATTGCTTAAATTGTTGTGGTGCTTGTGGAAGTGCATAGAATTTACCTGGGTACATTCTACTTGGTACTAAATAATCTCTTGCTCCTTCTGGAGAAGAACTTGTTAGTATTGGCGTTTGAACTTCCAAAAAGCCTTGCTCAATCATTTCTTTTCTTAAAAACTGTAATAGTTTTGCTCTTAAGACTATAGCTTCTAGATTCTTTCTAGCTCTTAAGTCTAAGTATCTATACTCTAGTCTTAAATCCTCTCTTACAGTTCTTCCATTTTCAATTTCAAATGGAAGTGGTTTTGTTCTCTTACCTAATATTTCAATTTTATCTGCAAATAGTTCAACCATACCTGTTTCAACTTTAGGGTTTACTGTCTCTTCATCTCTTAGTCTTACTACTCCAGATACTGATATTGTAGATTCAGTTGGTATCTTTGATGCAAAATCAACTTTTTTCTCATCTCCTGAAACTACTACTTGAGTTATTCCATATTGATCCCTTAAATCAATAAATAGGACTCCTCCTAAATCTCTTATTGTGTCTACCCATCCTGCTAGCTTAATTTGTTTTCCTACGTGTTTCTCACGTAATTCAGAACAATAAAGTGTTCTGTACATACTCTCCTTTTCTTTCATATTTTGCTCCTTTTTCTTTTATAGGGACGGAAATAATAAAACAAAAAAGCCTTCGTCTCTGTAACCGATCGTTACAGGGACGAAAGCTTAACAAAAATCACTTCCGCGGTGCCACCCTATTTGAAAACTAAGGAATGTTTTCCACTTTTGTTTATGAACTATTTGCATAGATAATATTTACAAATAGTTATCATTGCTCCAATGTGTTTCGTTTACCGATCTTAATTTAAAATGCTCTCAGCCGGTGGCATTTTTTCTCTGTAAAATTGTCTTCGATAACTTTCATTTTCATCGCAACTACTAATTAACATTATACACTCCAAATGCCTATTTGTCAACATAATATGGTATTTTTCTGACAAAAAAAGTGAGCCTTTTTGCTCACTTTTCTTTTTTAATATGTAAACCATAAATCATTCTTTTTAAGTTCTTTTATTTTTGCTTGGTGTTCTTCATAGTTTTTAGTAAAGTATACTTTTCCATTTTTATCTGCAACAAAGTAATATGCATTTGTTTCTTTGTAATGAAGTGTTGCTTCTACTGCAGTTGGTGATGGATTACAAATTGGTCCTACTGGAATCTTTCCATACATATCTGCATTACGAGTATTGTATGGATTTTCTTCTTCTAGTTCTTCTTTTGTTAAGTTTCTCTCTGACATATCTACTTTGGCTGCATAGTATGTTGTAACGTCACTTCCAAGTGGCATCTTTGCTATTAATCTGTTATAAAATACTCCGATTATTTCTTCTCTATCTTCTAGTGATTTTCCTTCAAGTTCACAAATAGATGCAAGTGTTAATATTTGATGAGTTGTTAAAGAATTACTTTCTATTTCATCTTTATATTTACTTAGAAATTTATCAGTATAAGTTAATATTTTCTTAAATATATCTTTTACAGAAACATCTGGTGATTCAAAATCATATGTATCTGGAAGAAGATATCCTTCTAAAGGATAATAGATTCTATCATCTTGAACTTCATCTGTAATAAACCAATATTCATCTACTAATTCTTGAATAAAGTCTTTATCTTCTAATGTATCAAAAACATCTTGTTCTGTGTTGTTAGTTTTTTCAGCAATTGTTTTTGCTACCCATCTCATATTCTTTCCTTCGATGAATGTTATTCTTACATCACTGCTTACTATATCACCTTTTGTCATATGATCTATTACCGTTTTTAAATCTTCATTTAGTTTTACTTCATAATTTCCTGATTGGAACATATGAACACCGTTTAGTTTTACATATAGTTTCATAGCAGTAGCGCTCTTTATTGCACCTTTCTCATCTAATAGTTCTGCTATTTGATTAGGATACATTCCAGATTCAATTTGGACTTCAACGACTTCATCATCTTCTGCATTTTTCTTTACTGGTCCTATAGATGATGAATACCAAATAAGTCCAATTACCCCAAATAGAATTCCAAACACAAGCAGTATTCCTAAAACTGCAATTATCATTCTTCCACCGTTTCTCATATATTACTCCTCTACAACATAATCTACAATATTTTGTATTTTGTTTCTTTGAATGTTTTTATTATTCTTTACTGTTACGCTAACATATAAACCTTCTTCTTTAAATCTTGGCTGTAGCTCAATTAAAAATCTGTAAAAACTATTTACATCATCTACCTGATCAAAGTCTATATTGATACCAACAAAACCATATTCTTTAGTTAGTTTTGTTAATCTATTGATAACATTAACTCTTTGTGAATAATTAAGCAAATTATTTGATACAGAATCTAAATTTGCACATGATGGCATAATCTTTAAGCCATTATTTTCTGCCCATGAAGAATATACCGCATATGCTGCTGTATTTATTTGAGATTTATCAAGTAGATTAGAATCTTTATCTATTTCAAAAAATACTGGATTTACTACATTTAGTTTTCCTGATTCTGTCTCAACTGCTCCATATACTCCAGTAATATTTGCATAATTATCAAACACTTTAAGCTCTGGTTTTTGATAAACTGTGGCTTCTCTTTCTTTAGTTTCTTCTCCTAAAGCTTTTGCTTTTATAAAACCGATTTCTCCATCTTGAAGTCTTACCTTTTTGCTTCCGCCACTACTTTCAAGTACTGTTACCACATCTCCCACAAGTACCTTTTCTATAGTTTTTGCAAATAGTCCTTTTCTTTCTTTTAGTTTTGCTTTCTTTTCGACTTTAGCTGTTGTTTTTTCATTTGAAAGAGAATCTATAATTACTCTATTGGTTTTAGTATTGTATTCTATATCTATATTATAAACACCCTTTAATTCACTAAGTGGTATAAACACAATTCCTGAAGTATCATCTATATATGCAGGTGCATTTATTTCTCTTTTTTCATCATTTACTAATACTTCTAAACTATTAAGCCCAAATGAAAGTACATGTGTGTCGTATGTAGATATCAACTGTTTTTCTACTTCATTATAATACATGTTCTCATCAAATAGTCTTATTATATCTTGAAGATCAAAGTAAATTGTCCCCCTCTCACTTACTATAACCGCTGTTGATATTTCTTGTAATTCATTATTATAAATAACTGAAAGGTTCTTATATCTTAAGTGTCTCTTTACTTTAGGCACAACTAAAATCAAAACTATAATAAAAAGCATAATAGCTACTAAAGCTACTATTTTCTTTATATTTAAATGTTTTTTATTCTCCATAAAATGTTCTCCAGTTTTCATTCTTGAACAGTGCCTATTATATAATATGAAGTAAAAAAAATCTATAGCAAATACCATTTAAAAATAAAGAAAAAAATTATTATTAAAATATTATTAAAATTGTGTAAAATTTTGTTATTTTTCTTTATTTTTTGTATTAAATATTATATAATGTGATTGTTAAAATATTAATCTTTACTAGATTATCAAAGGAGGTAAATATGTGGAGTGCATGGCTTATTCTAGCAGGAATATTTCTAGTAATTGAAATAATCACTGTTGGATTTATGGTTTTTTGGTTTGCTGTAGGTGCAATAGCTGCTATGGTAGTTAGCTTCTTTACAAGTAGCATACTTATTCAATCATTAGTATTTGTTGTAACTTCTACTGTATTACTAATATTCACAAGACCATTAGTAAGTAAACTTTTACCAAAGGAAGTTATCCCAACTCAGTCTTCTGAGATAGCTGGTAAAGTTGGTATAGTTACAATAGACATTGAACCATTAGAAGGAAAAGGACAAATAAAAGTTGGAAATGAAAAATGGTCTGCCAAATCTGCCGACGATATTTTTATTCCAAGCGGAACTGAAGTTATTGTCGAAAGAATTGATGGTGTAAAGGCTATAGTAAAAAAAATATAAAAATATTTAAAAGATTTTTAAGGAGGATTTTAAAATGCCAGTATTAGTATTTTTCGTAGTTGTTATAGCAATTATTGGTTTTAAATCAATTAAAATTGTTAGACAATCAGAAGTATTTATCATCGAAAGATTAGGTAGATTTCATAAGATAGCAGACGCTGGTCTTACTGTAATATTTCCTTTCGTTGATAAGGTTCGTTCAGTAGTTAGTTTAAAACAACAAACAATGGACGTTCCACCACAAGGAGTTATCACAGCAGATAACGTTACAATCACAATTGATACAGTTGTGTTCTACAAAATTACAGATCCAGCTAAAGCAGTATACGAAATTCAAAGTTTGAAAAAAGGTATTGAGTACCTAGCAATCACAACTATTCGTGATATTGTTGGTAAGATGGAACTTGATGAAACATTCTCTTCTAGAGATCAAATTAATGATAAATTAAGAGTAATCCTAGATGAAGCTACAGACGTTTGGGGATGTAAAATAGACAGAGTTGAAATTAAAGATATCACTCCTCCAGCTGACATCAGAGATGCAATGGAGAAACAAATGAACGCTGAAAGAAATAAGAGAGCTTTAATTCTTGAAGCAGAAGGTGAAAGACAATCTGCTATCACACTTGCTGAAGGACGTAAACAAGCTGCTATTCTTGATGCTGAAGCTGATCGTGAATCAAGAATCAGAAGAGCTACTGGTGAGGCTGAAGCTATTAAACAAGTTGCTGACGCTAGAGCTCAAGAAATCCAAAGAGTATATGATGCATTAAAGAATGCTAACTTAGACGAGAAGATGATTCAAATCAAAACATTAGAATCATTAGAAGAAGTTGCTAAAGGACCAGCTAATAAGATCTTCATTCCATTTGAAGCTACACAAACATTAGCAGGTTTAGGAGCTTTAACAGACGTTGTTAAAGGCGCTGGCGCTGGTGCTCCACCAAGACCAATGCCACCAAAACCACCAGCTGGTTTAAAATAAAAAATAATTTATAAATGCAAGAAGATCGTTGAAATTATCCTTTCAACGATCTTCTTTTTTTAGTACTCATAGCACGATTAAAACTTTGGAAACACAGTTCCCTTCGGGAGCACTCCCATACACTTACAATTCTGTGTGAGAGTCTTTTGAGAGATGAGAAGTATTGCTGTGGACTCCGGATCGGATATACATTTAATTCCCATCAAAAACCTCAGCGATAATCCCCTTCCGTCAGCGTAGATATACTTATGGTCTGCGTGATTGACGACCTTGTATTTGAATTCATGGTCACAAAGCTTCACTGTCTTCTTAAGACTTGTCTTGATACTTCCTAGTGTCTTGGTTGTCAGCGGTTTAATAGCTTCTCTCTTCACTTTCCAATACTCATAAATTGGGCCTTCCTTGTAATCCTTGTCTGGCGGGATGATTGAGATGATTATTTCACCCTTTCGAGTTTTCATCTCTGGAATAGTCGTAATTGCATCATAAACTTCTGCATCTTCTGGTTCTCTGGTCAACTCCTCTCCTGAAGTTAAATACTTCATGTTGAATCTCTTGGCAAGGACAATGGCATTTGAATCCGGGAAATTCATACTCCTCACATAAGCATTAAGCTCATACGCATTGTCGATTTCCGAATTTATCAAAACCATCCCAAGCCGTACTACAGTTCCATACTGAGTCTCTATGGTTTTCACCATAGCGTGGCCTACGTAGCCATTGGCATACGTACACTGGTAGACTTTTTCTCCTTCCTGGTTCTGTACAGCTATCCATTTCATCGTTTGCTCCTCCTAGTTAGATGGATTGCTTGTTAACGAGTAACCGGCAACATTATAACACGGTTTTGGTAATTTCTCAAGTAATTTACATAATAAAAGATGGCTAAATTCTTTATTTTTAGCCATCTTTTTATTGATTCTCATTGTTTTCTGTCTCTTCTGCTTC
>JAEEGL011652702.1_pt1 | contig 11026 bp, 7 predicted proteins | sample 9134231 | NCBI WGS metagenome assembly JAEEGL01 (sample SAMN16246548, study PRJNA631951) | gut metagenome | biome: gut microbiome; feature: rumen; material: fiber-attached | host: Bos | place: Iran: Karaj | collected 2018-10
GCGAAACTCCGCTACTACACCCCGGCGATCCACCGCGCGGCCTTCACCGTGCCGAAGTTCGCCGAGGAACTTATCAGCGCGCGCTGATTTTTTTCGGAAAACCGTTTGCTTTTCGGATTTTCCGCGGTAATTTATAACCACCCCTCTGGTATGTAGTATCGGTCCTTCGGGAGTGTGCTGCCTTGAGTATCAGAGGGTTTTTTCAACTCATCAAGCTCAAGCGAATAGATTTTGCTTCCAACCGTTTCTTTTACGGTGATATAAGCCTCCGCAAATTCCCCATTCAGATAGACCGGGGCAACGAAACGTTTAATCGAAAGAACGTCCGCATTGTTATCTCGATCCTGGCGGTCGTCTACCATCGTGGCATTTTCATACAGCCGGTCGATATTGGATACCGCATGAAAATGATCTTCATTCGAAAAACCATTTGCATTACTTTTTTCTCTTGACGCGGACGATACAAGTTTGTCGCGCTGCGTTCGGTTGATCTGTGCCGGCAACCCGGTTTCCCGGTTGATGATATTCTTTCCGGCCAGCCGCTTCAGCGCTGCCAATGCCTCTTGCTGATTTCTCGCCGACCGCACCGGATAGGCCTGATCGATGTCAGGGTCTCCGGTGGCAAATCCGGCTTCTTCCGCCATCGCACTATCCCTGGCCAGATCGCGGATGTAGATGCGGTCTTCCGGGGCCACGTCGGCGGTGTCGTCCAGCAGCGATTGCCGCCGCTCCTCCATCGTCATATCTTCGCGCGTCTGAACATTCCGCGCCTCGACTTCCCCGGCCAGCCTCCGATACTTGCCATACGGCGTTTCCCCGTCGTACATATCTTTCAGCTTGCGGTAGAGATCGGCCGCGGATTCATACCCGCGTTTTTGCGCTTCCCCGTCACGGGAGGACAGCCATTCGCGCATTTCGGAGGCCGCGCCCTGCTTTTCGTCGGCAAAATCTTCTTCCTGGAACGCCGACAAAATAACCCTTCCGTCATTCAGCTCGAACACCGCCTCGGCGTCATCGATCAGTTTGCGGTAGCGCGGCACCGCTATCAGGGGCCGATTGCGAACGAGGGGCGCCGCCGATTCCGGGCTTCCTCCTTCCGCAAAGCCTTCGATGTGCTGGATTGCGTGCTGGATTTCATGGATCAGCGTATGATCGATGCGATACAGCAGCGATTCAGTCATCGTTTCGATGTATTCATCCATGCGGGCGATTTCTTTGGTATCGCCGCGCTCCTCCGCCGATGCGCGCTGGCTCCACGCCTTTTCGATAGCCCTCCATTCTTCGGATCGCATCAGTTCGCTCCGGTTGATGCGAATGGTATCTGTTTTCCACTCATAGGAGCCGGAGGTGCCTATCGGCATCGAAGTTATCGTGAAGGTTGTATCTTTCAGCTGCGGATACGCCTCGAAAAGTTCCGGGGCGTCCACATAGTCGGCCAGCGGGCCGATCGCCGTTTGCAGCAGGGCGTCTGGGATATGCGCAAACTCCCGCTTGATCCTTGCGTCCGGAAGTTCCATGCGCCATAGCCCATCGCCGCCCAGCTCCCAGCCGGTGGCGAGTTTGATGGTGCGGGCGTCTTTGCCGAACGACTGCATGATCCGGGCGGTTTCCAGATTCCCCGCCAGCGTCTCCGCCTCGGCCATGCTGCGCGCGCCCTGTTCGCCGACCACGGAGAAGCGCCCGTCGCCGCCCTGCGCCGCCTGCCTGCCGCGCCGTAGGTGGGACGCGCTCTGGCGCAGCAGATAGGCCAGATCGTCATCCGTCCATCCGAGATCCCAGCCGATGCGGCGGAGGAAGGCGCGGAACCGGCCGACAATCTTCTTCCAGGTGCCGGCGTCGTCGATTCCGGCCTCGGAGCGTTCGGCCAGAAATTCATCGATCGCCTCCAGGCGCCGGGCCGGATTGGTCAGGTCGAATTTCCGGCGCTGCGCCACCGCGGCGATTTCTTCCGGGAAGGTGTCGGCGATCTCGTTCAGGAAAGCATTGTAATTGTCGCCGAAAAGTTCCCGCAGCCCCTTGTGCCCCACGGCTTCATGCAGGATCACCTTTTTGATCGTGCCGGCGGAGAGATTTCGCGCCACCAGATACACCCGGCCGTCGCCCGGATTGTATACGCCGTCCACGGCGGGCCTGCCGTCGGCGAGATACTTCCGATACAGCGGTTCGGGCAGCTCCTCCGGCGTATTCACCAGCACCGGGGCGAGATCGCCCAAATTCAATTCCCGCACCGCCTCGTCCACCAGCCGCGAGAGCGCGCTTTTCGCGGCCCCCTGTTTGCCGTCGGCCGCCATCTGCTTCAGCTCGTCGATGCCTTCCGCCGCCTGCTTTTTCGCCCATTCGTCGGTGGTCAGATCGTCGTCGGCGTCGGCCTTCTGCCGCTGCTGGAACTCCCGGATCACGTTGTCGATGATCGCGTCGCTGTTCTGTTCTGCGATCGCGCCGCGCAGAAACTCGATCTGCTTCACCTGTTCCGGCGTCGGATTCTTCGCCTTTTCAAGTTTCGCCAGATCGGCGCGGGCCGCGCCCAGAATATCGGCGCGGGCGTTCAGCTGCGCCGCATTCCACTTGTTCGCCTTGTACCGTGCATGCGCGCCCATCGAACCCATCAGGCCGCCGGACACCGCGCCCACGGCAAATTCCATCGGAGCATCGTCAAGCAGCGCGTGCGCCAGTTCCATCAGCGACATGCCGGCGAGCGTTTTTCCGTCCTTGCCGAAAAGCAGATTGGAGAAACGCTGTACGATCCCGGTTTCCACTTCCTCCCAACCTTCGCCGACGGCGGAAAGCCCCAGATCGCGGGCGGTACGCATCAGCGTCGCGCCGAAGCCGGTGGAGAGTTTCCGGATTTCCCCTGCCGGCAGCGGCCGATTCCAGAAGCGCCGCACGATCGCCCCGGCGCCCGTCCAGTTTTCGAAGAACGCCTCCGCGCCGCCCACGGCCAGCGCGTTCAGGAGCCGCTTTTCGTAGGACATGTTTTCGGTGTCGGCGTATTCGGAAGCGCCGGTGATCGCGCCGAGCGCACCGGACGCATAGGTGCCGGCCTTGATTTCGGCCATGCCCACCACCAGCAGAATGTTCGGGAGATTCCGGATCACGCCGAGCCATATATCTTCGCCGAAGCCGCCGGTATCTCCGCCCGCCTGCTGCTGATATTCCGAGAGCTGCCGCATCGCGCGGGAATGATCGCGGAGCCAGCCGCGGACGGAGGCCAGAGGATCGGCCTCGATGCTGCCGCGAAGCGTCTGTCCCAGATCGGCGTATCCCTGCTTCTCGGCCAGGTGCGCGAGCGGCGTATAGACCAGCGTATTCGCCAGCCGGTTCAAACCGGAAAGGCCTTCCACCGCCACCACCCGCGCGGTGTCGGATAACCCCTTTTCCGCCTCGGCCAGCCCGGCGTAAAGGTTGCGCCCCGTCCGTTCCATCCGCCGCCCGAAGCTGGCGTCGTATTCGCGCTGCTTCATTTCGCGCAGCGCCATATAGACATCCTGGACCGACATATCCTTGCCGAACACATTGCGGGTCAGCGCGCCGAACCCCTCCTTCACTTGCTCGAAGGGAAGATTGTACTGATTGGCGAACCAGCGGCTGGCCACCTGTTTCATCGCCGCCTCGCGCATCTGCTGCTCGTCCATCCCGGCGAGTTTCATGTACCGGGCAAAGGCCGGCCGGTCTTTTGTTGCCACCATCGCCAGCGGGTCTTCCAGCAGCGCCCGCCGCATCGTCTCGCTGTCGTTGCCGTATCGGAAGATCAGCGGCGTTTCGTTGCTGAAACGCCAGCCGCCTTCTTCGGTTACGCGCCGCAGCGCCTCGTCTTCTTCGGCGCCGTCGTAAAAAGCGGATTTGCCTTCCGCGATCCGTCTTCTCGCAAAGGCGGCCGCTTTTGCCACCAGATCAGCGGGAACCTCTTTCGTTTCGCCCCTGGCGATCCCGGCGATCCGTTGCAGATCGTCTTCGGTGCTGTCCGGAACGATCAGCGGGATTTCCATTTCCCGGCCGTCGATGTTCGCGCCGACAGATACCTCCGTCATCACGCCGCCGCGCCCGTCGGAAAGCACGCCGCGCCATCCGGCCTGTTTCGGCAGCCCGTCCATCTGTCCGGTTTCCGGATTGAAGCGCGCGCCCCATTCCCGCAGATCGTCGTCGGTTGCGTCGCGCCGCAGCGCGTTCTCGATTCTATTCATATTCATCGGCATAGACTTCCACCCCGTTGTTCATCCGCCACTTGGTACGGCCGGTCTCCGGCTCCTGGAACACTTCCGCGATGTTCGCCTTGTCGATCCAGCCGTTCGGTATGCTATTTTTCAATGGAACGGGCACCATACCGGGCGCAACATAAAAACCCTGTGTCTGTTTCCGTGAATCGAACACCTTGCCGAACGTGTCCGGGTTGATGATGCGCCCGGTGTCTGGGTGGAAAAAGCGGTCGATCTTTCCCTCTATACGCATTTTTTTCAATTCGGCGATCTGCTTAACGATCTCGTGATACGGCTTACCGTCGCCGAGCATTCGCCGCGCCACCTCGGTCAGTTCGATCCACATTTCGATCTGATCCGGATCGCTCTGATCGATTTCTTTCTTTATTTCCTCCAGCTCGCTCTTTACTTCCTTGCCGGTGTCGGTCTTGCCGAAGATGTCGTCCTTGATATGCTTGTCAAAGACCTCCATGATCTCCAGCTGGCTCGCGTCGTCGCGGGGGAAAAGCGCCGCCGCCTGTTGCGCCAGCGCCGCCTTCTGCCGCGCGATCTGATCCGGCAGCGGCCGATCGGAAAGTTCGATCTGTGCCTTCCATTGCCGGAGCACCATGTTTTTTTGGCGCTGCTCTTCCGCCTGCCGGCGCTGTTCCATCGCGGCCCGCCGCGCCTGGCCCTGCTCGATTGCCGCGCGCTGCCGGTTGTAGTCCTCGGCGCTGATCCGCCCGTCGGCATAGTCGGCTTCCAGTTTTTTCAGGTCTGGAATTTCGCCGGAAATCGAAGCATCGGCGATGATCTTCTGCTCCGCCTCGGCGCGCCGCAGTTCCCAGAAGCGTTCAACCACCGGCAGCCGCATCCGGTATTCCTCGTCGCTGATCTCTCCCCGGTCGTGCATGGCGCCCAGTTCATCCTTGGTCATGCATTCGCCGTTCTTCGCCGCCGCCACCAGAAACGCCATCTGCCGCTGATTCGCCTGCTCGTCGGCCACATTCCGGGCGTACCGCGTCAGCCTGTCGCGTTCGCCCTGCGAGAGGTGGGTGAAGTGGAGGTAGTTTCCGTCCTTGTCGCGGGCCGTGAGTTTTTCCGCGATCTCCTTGTCGCCGGTGTCGATCAGCCGCCGCACTTCCCCGAAATCCTTTAATCGGTAAAAATCGATCTTCTTCTGATCGTATTCCTGCTGCGAGATCAGCCCGGTTTCCCGCTGCGCATCCAGCATCCGATCGCAGCTGTTCAGATCGCCGCGCAGCGCCGCGTCTTTCCATTGCGCCTGAAAGAGATTGTAGTCGGCCGTAACCTTCGCCTGAAGCGCCACATTCTGCCGCCGCGCGAGCGACTGTTGCCGTAGCCCCTGCATGTCCGCTTCGAACTGCGCGCGGAATTTCGGCGACATCTTCTCGACGATGCCGCTGGCCGCGTCCCTGAACTTCTGATCCGTCTCCGCCGCCCAGTCGCCGAACTGCTCGAACTCGCCGGGGTTGGCCGCCATGCGCTGTTCCAGTTCGCCGTTGATCTGGCTGTAAAGGTTGCGCGCTTCGGTGGCGGCCAGATGATCGGCGGCCGCCTGCTCCTGCGCGTGAAACTGATTCATCGCGCCCACGGTGCGGAAAAGCGCGTTGCTGATCTTATCGCCGGCATCGGCGAGCGCGCCGCCGAAACGATTCAGCGCCTGCGCGTCTTCCATCCCCAGATTCATCGGCGCGTTCGGAGCAGGAACGGTGCCGCGAACATCACGCACGAACCCCGGCTTATCGGCCATTGGAATTCTCGGCATACGTCACCCCCAGATCGATTTGTTGCCCATGCCGGTCGATTTCAGCTGCGCCCGGCCAATCGCGTAATTGCCAATGGTCTGCGCTACGCTGCCGAAGGTGGAAAGCCCCTGGCCGGCCACGTTCAGACCCAGCGAGAGCGCACTCGGCCTGGAGGCGCGCGCCACGCGCGCCTGATAGTCATACATCTTCGCCTGCTCGCTGTGCGATTGCGCCTGCCGGTAGCCGGCGTAGGCGGTATCCTGCACCTGCCGCTCCTGGTCCATCGCTGTCTGGCCGAGGATCGCCAGCGGCGAGCCGCTGGTCATCGCGGCCCCGGAGGCCCCCAGCAGCGCCCGCTGCTGGGCCTTCAGCTGTTCGGCCGCCTCGCGCTGCCGCCGCATGTTCTCCGCGTTCTCCGCCTCGACCCGCCGGGCTTCGTTCTGCTCGATCATCTGATTGTAGCGCGCCTGCGCCTCCTGCGCCTCCGCGTTCGCCTTTGCCTGTTCGTGCTGCTGCACCGAACTGGCGATGCCGACGGCCCCGCTTGCGAGCGAGGATACCACACCGACGCCGGCTGCGATCCCCAGCGCGGTCGAAAGAGAAATTGCCATGTCGTCCTCCTATTGCAGATTCAAGAATTTGTTTTCGGCCTTTTCGCCGGTGGAAAATCCGATTCGATCCAGCATCCGATTGATCCGCCGATTGCCGAAGGTGGTAAGCAGCCACTTCGCGCCCCGCTGGCGGGCGAAACCCGGCATCGCCTCCAGCAGCGTCCGGGTGGCGTCGGCGCTTTCGCGCGGGGTGTTGGCCGGATCGGCGATGCAGAAGCCGCACACGGCGATCGGCGCGGTGCGGTCAAGATACAGCGTCGCCACCGCCATCAGCCGGCCGTTGTCGGCGCGGCACGAAAGCCCCGTCTGCGGCAGCCATTCGCTGGGGAAAACAAGATTCATCCGCGAGCGCGCGCAAATCCGATACGACATCCACACCGCCGCGCGTAGCCGTTCGCCCGGCGTCATTTGGGCGATCATCATTCCGTCACCTCGTAGGTCGTCGCCATCATGGAAATGTTGAAGGGGAGGGGCGCGTCCTGTCGCACCTCGATGATCGTTTCCCGCTGATAGCCGCCCAGGGGGATCAGCGTAACGACCTCGCTTTTCGGCGTCACGGCCAAATCCAGGTTGTCAGCCTCGACGTCGCGGCTCACCACCAGCTGCCATTGTCCGGCGCCGACGCGGGCCTCGCCGCCCACGGTGTCATAGACCCGCAGCCGCAGCTCGCCCAGGATTTTCCGCCGCGTCATCGTCTGGCCGTTCTGCGCGTCCAGCTCGATCGGCATCGGCGATAGCATCGATTCGTATGGAAGCCCCACCACGATCACCTTTGCCGTTTCGTCCAGCGAGATCGTGCCGCCGGTCACCACCCGGTCGTGATGCGGCTTGCCGTCGGTAAGCACCTTGACGGTATGCCCCTCCAGATGCGTCAACCCGGAAACGGAACTCGTGCCGCCGGAAACGGTCACCACCTTCGCGCAATCCGCAAAACAAGTATGCGCAATATCGCTCCATTCCCGGGGTGCCATGATCTCGATCGTGGTCTGATGCGTGCCGCTGCCGCGCACCCGGTCAACGGCCAGATACACCGCGTCGGTGTCGCCGTCCGGGATCACGCAGATCGACTTCACCTTGCCGAGCGTGGTGTGCTTGTGCCAGCCGACCACCTCTTGATCCCGCTCGTAGGTCAGCGCGGCGAGCGTGCCGTCGGCCAGCACGCACCACAGAATGGAATCCGGCAGCTGCTGCAGTTGCGTCTCGACGATCCCGGAGGCGGTGATGTGATCGGCCAGGATCGTCAGATCGGGCGAACTGTACCCGTCCTTTTCCCAGCTGTACACGAACTCGCGCACCTTCCGGCTGCCGCGCTGAACAAAGAGGATCGTATCGCCCACCATCTGCGCCGCGATCTCGGCGGTGCCGTACACGCTCTGCCGCTTGACCCGGAAATTGGAGGGGGTCAGCGCGGCGTCGCTGCTGGAAGCCGAAAGCGTCCATTCGGAATCTTCGGTGCCGATCACCAGCGCGTCGTGCTGGCACATCCAGCGGATCGCGTTCACGGTATCGCTGGCCAGCGTGAAATCCAGCCCGGCATCGTCCTTGTCGCCCAGCAGAAAATTGTCCCACGCGCCGGTTTTGCTGCCCCACACCCTCTGGGGGTGGTCTTTGGTGCCTGCCATCAGCAGCCGCTCCTCATAAAAGGCGACCGCGCGGGGATAGCCGCGCCGGACGCTCCACGCGCCTTCATTCCATTCGGCGGTGGCGGCGGTGCCGCCGAGGATTTTCACGACCTCCGCGGACGCGGCGGTGCCGCCGGAAACCTCGATGATCTTCACCACGCCGGTACGGATAAAATCCGGGTTGACGAAGCTGCAGCGGCACATCTTCAGCGTCCCGCTGTCGCTCTGTTCGTAATCGCTCATCTTGACGCGATACAGCACATTGTCCCCTTCTTCTTCGCCGGAGGTCGAAACGTTGCTGTCCTTGCTCGAAGAAAAGGTGCGGTAATCGGACCAGGTGGAACCGTTGTCGAAGGAGCGCTGCAGCGTCACATGCCCCGTCCACGTTCCATGTGTCGTAAACGTCCAGTAGCCGTAAACCTCCAGCGTCTGGGCGAGCGCGGAGGCGCTGCTTTCGTAAACCGTGCCGCCATCGATCACCACCGGAACCAGTGTTCCGTTGTTCTTTTTGTAGTCGATGTTGATTTCGTTTTCGTCGCGGACGTGCTGCAGCTGAAAATACCCGTCCACGTTGTCGGAATTGAAAATATCGCCGCTGGCGGTCAGCCCGACCGTGCCGCCGATCAGGTTGATGGTGCCGGAGGTCACGGCGATCGTCAGATCGTCGTCAAGATTCGGGTCAAGCATCGGCGGATATTCGTAGGTCTTGACCGCCAGTTCAAAGGCATCCGCGGCGGTTCGCCGCAGTTCCATCGGCGGGTGATTCGGGTGAACCAGCGTCATCACGTCGGCCGACTGCACGAATTGCAGCCCGGAAAGTTCGGCCGCGGTGTAAGGGGTCTCCAGGATTTCCACCGGCGAGCCGCCGGATTGCACGCGCGCGCCGTTTCGGTAGAAGCGGATGTACTTGTTGCCGAACTCGCAGACATACGCCACGCTGGCCGACACCACAAAGCGGATCAGGCGGACGGAGGTGTTGGCGCCGGATATTTTCGCGTCGGCGATGTACCGGGTGCCCGGCCGCCGTTCGGCCGCGCCGTAAGGCGTGACGAGGAAGTTGCGGAGCGTTCGGCAGCCTTTGCCGTACTGCGCCACGTCCGTCCGGGCGAGCATCTTGGGCGAAAGTTCGCCCGCGTTGAAAGAATTGATGGTGGCGTAGAACGACGACATTATTTCTGTACTCCCTCGGTGCCGACCGTCCACTCGGTTTTGCCGCAGCGCCTCCCGGCATAGCCGCGCGCGGCCAGCCAATCGCTGTGTGGCGGATCGGGTTGTTCGGCGTATCGGTTCTCCTGGGAATCCAAAGAGCGGGCCACGGCCAGACGTTCGGCGTAACTGGCGCGCAAACTCTGAACCAGCTGCGCATCGGGGGGGTTGGCCCTGCACCATTCGGCCGCCAGCAGATACACCCACGCCTTGCTGAAGGCGCCATCGAACTGCTCCGTGTCGATCACCCGGCGAATATAGATCAGCGTGCCGCCGACGGCGTTGGTGAAGATTTGCCGCCCCACGATCCGGTAGGGCTCGCCGCCGGCGATCTCCAGCACCCGGATCAGATCCCCGGGGAGCGAGCAGACGTAGCGGTAGCGGCTGTCGAAACTGGTGCTGGTGGTGGCCTGCAGCGTGGCGGACGCGGTGGCAAACCTCCAGCTGTGATCGCGGAGGCAACGATCGCGCAGCGCCGGGAAATACAACCCGCACATTTTCGCCACGTTGCCGGGATCGGCGAAGCCGGTGATCTCCGGCATCCCGATCTTCATCAGCGCGAGATTGCAGATTTGAATATCGTTCACTTTTTCGCCCCCTGAAAATTCCCGGTGGCCGGGAGGTTCCGCGGCGGAGGAGTAAAAACCGCCGCGCCCGACCACCGGGATACGGATTAGTCGACGACGTACTTCAGATTGACGCCGATCTTGGTGTTGGCGGCGATCGCCGCCACGCCCACGGTCAGCGTAATCACGTCTTCGGCGGTCAGCGCATAACCCGCGGAGAGTTTCAGCGCGTCGAGCCGGATGGTCTTGGCGGTGTTGCCGACGGCCACGGCCGCAAGATAGCGGTCATCGTCGCCGCTGTCGCCGACTTTCACGGTGACGGAGGCGCCGAGCCCGGCGGGGAAGTAGAGTTCCGAATCGTCGAGCAGCTTGGCGCCCTTCGGCAGCCGGATCAGATTGATCACGTCGCCGATCGCGGCGCTGGAAACCAGTTCCACGCAATCGCGGACGCAGCGGACGCGCCCGCCGAAATCGGTGGGGAGCATCTTGCCGCCGAGCGCGGCCGTCTGCTTGGTGTAAAGCGGAGAATTGTGTTCAGCCATCTTTCATTCCTCCTGTGTTGATTACCCGCGGTATTCGTCGCAGAAAACCTGGATCACTTTCGCGTCCTCTATGCGGGTGGCCCCGCATTTCAGCTTCGCCAGCGCCTGCCAGTTTTCGTTCTTGTCCGGCCGGGTGGAAACCCGCATCGTGATTTCCTGCGGAGCGCAGAACACGACGCCGGATTTGCACCATGCGGCGCAGGTGCGAATGGTGCCGCTGGTCAGCGACAGCCGCCCGGTCTTGACGAAGTGGATGCCGTAGAAGGCATCCGTTTTGCCCTCGCCGAGCGCGCGGATCACCTCGTAATCGCGGCTCTTGATGTCGGCGCTGTTCACCAGATCGTCGATCTGGTTCTGCGACACGGCCATGTAGATCGCGTTTTCGGGGTCGTCGAGATCGATGTCGGCGCGCCCGAATTTGGAGCGGACTTCGATCAGTTTGGCCACGTTCAGCCCCACATGGGTATCGGAACTGCCCCAGGTCACGGCGATCTGCTGCGAAGTGGGGAACGGCACCTGCGTCAGCCCCTCTTTGCCC
>JAEEGL012236886.1_pt1 | contig 11026 bp, 7 predicted proteins | sample 9134231 | NCBI WGS metagenome assembly JAEEGL01 (sample SAMN16246548, study PRJNA631951) | gut metagenome | biome: gut microbiome; feature: rumen; material: fiber-attached | host: Bos | place: Iran: Karaj | collected 2018-10
AATCATCGGCAATGAAGCTGTCGTGTTTATACTTGGCAATATCTATGCCAACATAATATGTCATAGTATGACACCTCCAAAAATAAATATTTTTGCACTTGGTCATCCACAGGAAGCGCTCTAATCATTTATTCACGTTCTTCATGAAAGGTCATTTAAGCCTTAATTAACCGAATCAAAATTAGAAAAAAGACTGTGGTAATAATCACCGATAAAAGGTCAGTAATACTGCCTTATTATTACAGAAAAGGATCCACAGTGCAATTTATTATAACATCTAATTATTAGATGAAATAATCTATTAAATTAGATAGAAAGGAAAAGTAATCAATAAGATATCAAACCTATCTAAATTGATTATACGTGATTACTATGAATATAATTAAAAAAACATACACTTCAATCTTAATATTCATATCAATGTTATTCATTTTTATTATTAAAACTAATGCGAAAGATGATACATCTTCTATTAATGATAAAAATGCTGATGTTACTATTTTAACACCTGGACTTGGTTCAACATATCATACATGGAGTCATACAAATAAAGAATATTTTGAATTTGTATATAATGAAGAATCAATTGTTGCAAAACTTGGTGAAAGATTAAATGGTAATTTAGATATTTATATTGCCAAATGTAAAAATAATTATTCATATGATTTATATTATTTATCATATAATGATTATAAAAATAATAATGAAGAAACTGAAATAGATAATATGTTAAATAATAATAATCATAAAATATTATTATTTGATCCATCTAAGGCAAGATTAGGCCTTGATGATACATATGAAGAATTCCATTATATGGTAGATGATTTTTCAGAATTATATAATGATATATATAATGTATATCCAACATTTAATCTAATTGCTCACTCAAGAGGCGGCATAGTTAATATGCTTTACTCAATAGACCATCCATATAATGTGAAGAAGGTGTATTCACTTGCTTCACCTTATGGCGCAATTAATATCGCAAAGCCTACTACATTATTAGATGCATTTGGATTAGATAGTGTAGTTGATGATATAAAAGAAGATCAAGGTGCTGCAGATGTACTAAATGAAGAAAAAAACATTCAAATAAGAAATAATTGGAATAAAATGCTAAAAGAATATAATCCTGATATAGATTATTATGCTTTTGCATACATTGAAAATATTCCATTTTTATATAGAGTTATAGAATCTTTATTGGATCCAAATAATAATAAGCATTTCTTAACAGAATATGTAAATATGGAATATGTTGAAGATGTAATTAAATTCATTGATAATAATCAATATATGATTCATAAAATCATTAATTGTATTATTGAACCAATGAAATTTATGGAAGAATTTTTAAATATAAAAGTATTTGATAAATTATTCAAATTTTTTGGCTTTAAATATGAAGGCCATATCACATTAAATGATATGCAATATTTATTTGATTGTTTTTCTTATGATAGTAAAACAAAACAAATATTAATATTACAAGATGGTTTAGTAGATGTTAAATCAGCTTTAGGTATTTCATTTGATGATGGAATTAAATATGAAGGATTTAATAGATATATTAAATTATTAGATATATCTGATACATATTGCACACTTACTTCACCAAATGAACCAATAGTAGGTCATAATATTGCAGTATATGATGAAGATACAATTAATTTTATTGTAGCCAATTTAGAATTTAATGATAATAAAACAAAAAATATAGATGAATTTATTAATTTAAAGGAATTAAATTATTATCGTTATTCTATTATGTGAATAATATGAAAAAAATATAGATGAAGTTATTAATTTAAAGAAATTATTTAATGTTAATAATTAAATTAAAAATGCCCAAAACGATCTAAAAAAGTATTTTTGGGCAATTATAATTTAAGAAAGGAGCTCATATGATTGATATTAAAGGTGATAAAAAGATAATTAATATCCCATCATTATGGAAATTAATAGAAAGATTTTTATCTGTAATGGGACCAGCATATATTGATCATTGTAAAAGAACTGCCTACCTAGCGTTAAAATTATGTGAGGAACAACATATCATTGGTACCCCTAAGATGAAATTAGTCTTCGCAGCCTATTTTCATGATATAGGTGCCATTGGTAAATCAGATGAATATTTATTACACAATGATTATGATGTATATCATTCTATAGATGGATATTTATTATTAAAATATAAATCAATATTAAAATCATCATCTAAAATGGTTCTATATCATCATACATCCTTCCAAAATAAATTATTTGATAAATATTATCCATTTGGTTTAAAGATTGCTATATGTGATAGATTTGATGATTGGTTTAGACATGATATTCCTTTTGATATAGTATTATCAAATATATTAAAATATAATAATAAATCTTTTAGCCCTTTAGATGTATTAGCTTTAAAGAAGGTATTATCACATAATGATGTTATATATGATATTAAAAGTGGTAAATATGAAGATGTATTAAATGAATATATTTCATCACTTAAATTTACAAGAAGTGATGTAAATAGCTTCATTGAAATGTTATCTTCATTATTTGAACTTTATAATGAAACAACATATAACCATTCTAAAAGTGTTGCCGTAATTGCTTATATGCTAGCCTTAAAAATGAATTATGATTATAATGATGCGTTTAAGATGTATTTTGCAGGCTTAATACATGATCTTGGTAAAATATTCATTCCACTTGAAATAATTGAAAAGCCAGGCAAATTAACACCTGAAGAATATGATGTAATGAAAGGTCATGTTAAATATTTAGAAAAGATGGGGGATGATATCATCCCAAGAGAAATATTAAATATGGCATTATATCATCATGAAAGATTAGATGGTAATGGTTATCCATATAATATTTCATCTAAGGATTTAACTATTCCTCAACAGATATTACAAATATCAGATGTAATATCTGCCTTACTTGCTAAAAGAAGCTATAAAGATGAATATCCTTATGAATTAATTAAAGAAATATTAGATGATAATATTAAAAATAATAAATTGAATAAAGATATTATAGAAGCATTTTATAAATATCACGAAGAAATATCTAATGAAGCAAATGAAGTTATTTTAAATGGTTATATTATAAAAGAGAAGATGTTAAAAGAAAGAAAAATATTATATAAACAAATAATAGATAAAAAAGCTAAATTTAACAATTTACCTTTATCTAATTTTGTTAAGAATAAATAATAGAGTTGAGTAAGCTCTATTATTTTTTTAATATTTATAATATAATGAAATTGCGAAAGAACATGATGAGATATAAATAGCACGATGGGTTACTATATTGAATGTTCTCTAGCCCGACGAGGTCTACAAACGTGGGAAAACAACTTATTAAATACTAAACCGACCGAACGGGAATTTGCGCCATCAAGTCCGAGATGCCACTTATATGAATGAACTAGAAACTAGTAATTAGTTTTTTTAGTCATTGATATAAGTGTCATCTTTTTTTATTTAAAGGGGGTTTTAGATGATAATTAATGTTTAATACTTTAGAAAGGAGATGGTTAATATGATAAAATATATCTATTTTCTCCAATAACTATTATTTTTTAATAGTTTCTGGAGGAAACGTCTATTTGTAGCCTAATAATATTATGTTGATTTACCATAGATAATATTATATAATAAGATTAACGGTGGTGAATTAACAATGTTATATGATACACAAATGTTAAAAACTAAATATAAAGATTATTCTAACATAAATCAAAAAATATCTTTAGAAGAAAAAAAAGGTAATATTATTAGAATAAAAAGAGGTTTGTATTCGGACAATTTTAAAATTGATGCTGTTGTAATATCTAATATATGCTATGGACCATCTTATTTATCATTTGAGTATGTACTTAGCTATTATGGTATTATTCCTGAATATGTTTCTACATACACATCAGCATGCTTTAATAAAAAGAATAATAAATTATATGAAATTAAAGATATATCGTTTGAATATAGAAGTATTCCAAATGATGTATTTGATGAAGGAATTTTGTTCTTTAAAAATGAAGATGGAATAAGATACAAGATTGCTTCAAGAGAAAAAGCATTATGTGATACGCTATATTCTAAATATCCTGTAAGGACAATCAAAGAATTGAAGATATTATTATTTGATGATTTGAGAATTGATGAAGAAGAATTCTTAAAATTAGATTTTAATTTTATAAGAAGCATTGCGTCAAAATATCATTCGAATACAATCAATACATTGGTTAAATATATTAATGAGGTAATGAAAAATGACAGCAATAAGTGAGTTGATTAAATCTTATAACCCAAACACAGTTGATGAAGCTAAATTAGCCTTAAGAGAGATAATTCAATCAATTGTGTTAGTAGGATTAAGTAGATCTAATTTCTTTTCAAAAGCAAGTTTTTATGGTGGGACTGCTTTAAGGATATTTTATGGTTTAAATAGATATTCAGAAGATTTAGATTTTACATTAAATTATAAGGATGATTCTTTTTCCTTAGAACCATATATAAAAACAATTGAAGAGGTCGCTTTATCATATGGTTTGGAATTAGAAGTTACAAATAAAATTAAAAAAATAGACACACCAATTGAAAGTGCATTTGCAAAAGTGAATACATATCAGACATTTATAAGCTTAAAAATGAATGATAAGCTTACAAATATTTTACATAAGGATGAAGTGTTAAAGGTTAAATTTGAAATTGATTGTAATCCACCACTTGGATTTAATACTGAATCAAGGTGGTTAGATATGCCTGAATTTGCACCTGTGGTAGTATTAGATGAATCAAGTCTTTTTTCAGGAAAAATCCATGCGCTACTATTTAGAAAATATAATAATACTGTAAAAGGAAGAGATTACTATGATTTTCTTTTTTATGTTTCTAAAGGAATAAAACCAAATATGACATATCTTAAAAACAAATTAATTGAGAATAATAAGATATCAAAAGATGAGAACTTCAATATGGAAATGCTAAAAAGAATGTTGAAAGAAAGATTTGAAGAAGTAGATTTCAATCAAGTTAAAAAAGATGCTTCAAGATTTGTTTTAAAGGCTGAAAATTTAGATTATTATTGTAAAGAATTATTTATTCAAATGGTTGATAAAATTTAATTAATAAAAAAATATGCAAACTCTTTACGGGTTTGCATATTTTTTTATTTAGTAGTATCTAATATAATTACAGGTCTTACACCAATTGCTGTGACAGCTACATATTCATAGTATTCCTTGCTGTCAAGATGTACATAGTAAGCTTCACATCCTCTACCGGTTTTAGCTGTAGAAGTCCAATATGATTGAACGCTTTCTTTATATCCTTGGCATCTTGCGTAAGCAGTTGAATCAATTCCTAATGCACGTGTTTTAGCTTTATTTTTTGAAAATAAATAAACATAATCATTTTGTGCACCATCACTTGAACTATTAGGGTCTTTAGTGAGTAAAGCTTTTTGCTCATTATTGAAGGCAGTTTCATAGAATGAATTTATTAACCATTGTCTTATATCAGAAAGAATATATATGTTTTCAAATCCATAACCACCATTATGTTCATATGGCATACTATCACCAAATCTTTCATAAAAATGATTATAATCCTGTGAATCAATTATAAGAGCTGAGAATAGTTCTACACCATTCTCACCAGAATAAGTAGTATTCTTATACCATGTTATAATATCGTAATTGAACCAGTAAACCTGATTGATGAAATAACCATTGTCTTCCTGGTATGTCCATTTCATATCAGTTTCATTATCAGGATCAATAGAGTCATGTGTAAACTGTGGTCTATATTCATAAAAATAAACTCCACGATAATCTAATATGCCATTATTATCAATATCAATATCTATATAATACATATAATTACTTGATTTAGATAATTTATAATAGCCATAACTAATCCAATTTGAGTTTGTAGAAGGTGTTCCTGCAATATTATTTAATTTTGTTTTTATTTTTGAATCAGTTACCTCTGTTTGTGGATATGATCCAAAATAATAATTTGCATCACCTGTAGAAGAACTTTCTAAAATGAAATATTTTTGATCAGTTTGCATTATAACATGTATACTATTTTCTGGCATTTCAAAAGAATATCCCATGCCACTATGTGTTTCATCATCACTTCTAGTCCAATCTACTATAGATATACCATTATAGTCACCACCAGTTTGCCTCAATTTAACTGATGTTCCTGCTTCAACATATTCATCTAAATTACATGATACACGAACTCCTGGAATTAATGATTCATATGTTAATTTATATTTCTTTTGAGTGCAATTTGCAGTTAAAGTTAAATTTTCTGCAGGCATTGTAAATGTATATGGATTATCGTAAGATACAAATTTATCTCCATTATACCAACCATTAAAATCAACTACATCACTAGAATATTCTGCTTGAATTGTAACTTCTTGACCGTATTTATATCTAGTATCTCCATAGAATGATATTTCATCTTTTTCAATATTTGTATCTAAGGATAAATTAAAAGATAATCTTTCATAATAAAAATCATAAGTAGTAGAACCATCAGTGTTTATTTTCTTTCTTTGTGATTCTGGAGTTCTAAATCCTTCAACTTCAGGTGCATTTAGACTTAAATATGAATTTTTTGGTGCTTGAGATGTGAAACTTAATTCATTATCTATTTTATAACGTCTGTTTAATATGTTTTGAAAATAATAATTAACTGTATAATCTACAGGCTCTTCATCTTCAAACACTGCAAGATAATCAACATTTGAAGTAATATTGAATTTATATTCAGAGCTTGTTGATACAACTTTTTTATTTGTATTATCGTACCAATGAACAAATAAATGACCATCAATTGGCTCAGCTTTAATTGTGACTTCATCATTTAAATCATAAGTATCAGAACCAGTTTTAGATACTGTACCCTTTTCATCATCATTAGATGAAATAGATACTGTATAAGTTATCTTAATGAATTTTGCAACAAGTGTCATATTATCTTCGACTACATCATTATCAAAATCCCATTTTTTATTTCCTAAATACCAACCATCAAATTCATAACCTTCTAAAGATTGTCTTGGTTGTTCTGGAATTTTACTTCCCTTTGGATATGATTGTGTATAGCTTATCCAATCTATTTTGAATGTGACTGTACATTCAACTATAGATGTAGAAGTAGATGTACTTGTATCTTCATCACCTTCAACTGAAGTTATTGTTGATGTATTATTATCTTCTTTGTTATTATTTTTCTTTCCACAAGAAATTAAAATAAATAAGAAACATAATAATAATACAACAAAAGATATTTTATGAATTTTTTTCATTGTTGTCCTCCCATAAAAACATACATTTCAAATTATATTGTATATATTTTATTTATTCAATATTTTTTTAATTTCAAACCATTAAATAAAAATAGTTTTATCTTCATTTATTATTTGTTAAAATAATATTAGATGTTTGCTTTAATAATTTTAATAGGGAGGTTTATAATGTTTGATGAGATAATAAATCAAAAAGATAAAGAGATACAAAGAAAATTATTATTTAAATATATTGATTCAACTAACTTTGATACCTTTTTGTATTATTTGAATAATAATAACTCATCTTTATATCCTTTTTTTGAAATGATTAAAGATAATTTAATTGATGTATATGTTGATAAAGAACCATTAATATTTGATATTTCTGATGACAACATCATAAATATCACTGGTGAATCTGGTTCTGGTAAATCAACATATGTTAAAAAATATTTTAATAATGATGATTATAAAATAGTTGAAACAGATATATTATTTGGTAAAGATACACCTAAGGATGATTTTGTAAATCATTTAAGAGATATTATATATACTAAATATATAGAAGAATTTATTGAAGGACAAACTAATTTACCTATCAATTTTAGACATTTTAATGATGTTTTTGAGATCATTTTAAATGAATCTAAAAACATAGATAAAACATTAGTTATAGATTCAGGTCAATTTAGGCATTTAAAAAGATTTGATTTATTAAAAGGTAAAATGATATTCATAAGAACATCTGTTAAAGAATCTATCAGAAGAGCATGTGATAGATTTGATATTAGATATCCTGATGCAACAGAAAAAGAAAAGGAAGATCATATGGTAAGAAAATATACTGCATATGAATTATATAAAAAAATTAATACTGTTATAATTAAATGCTTCATATTATACAGATTATAATTTCAACCGAATTTTTGTAAAAAATAGCCAAAATCTCAACCTAATTTTTGTAAATTAGGGCGTTTCAGCCGAATTTTTGTAAAAATCACTAGAAATTTCAACCGAATTTTTGTAAAATGAATATACAAAGAAGGTGCTTTAAAATGATTTTTAAAAGAAAAATATATGATGAACTTTTGGAATGGAATAAAAAGGATGTTAAGAGTTCAGCTATTTTAATTGAAGGTGCAAGACGTATTGGTAAGACAACGGTAGTAAAAGAATTTGCTGATAATAATTATGCTGATAATTACATTTATATTGATTTTAAAATTGCTTCTGATTCTTTAAAAGAAATATTTAATGATTTAAGTGACATTAATGATTTTTTTGAAAAGTTATTTATTTTATCTGGCAAATCAATAAAAAAAGGTGGTCTTGTTATATTTGATGAGGTTCAATATTGCCCTAAAGCAAGAGAAGCTATTAAGTATTTAGTTTTAGATGGTAGATTTTCATATATTGAAACAGGATCATTAATTTCAATAAAGGAAAATACTTTAAATATTCAAATACCATCAGAGGAAAGAAGAATTGAAATGTATCCAATGGATTTTGAAGAATTCTTACTTGCTTTTGATGATACATATACAATTGAATATATAAAGAACGCATTTATAAATAAAAAGAGTATTGATATTTCAATACATAAAGAAATAATGAAAAAGTTTCGTAAATATTTAGCACTAGGTGGAATGCCCAAGGTGCTAGATGTATTCTTAGAAACTAATTCATATATTGAAGCAGATTTAATTAAGAAAGATATATTATCTTTATATAAAGATGATTTAAGAAAACATGATAATAAATATCAAACATCTTGTGAGATATTATTTGATTCTATTCCGTACCAATTATCAAAAGAAAGTACAAGATTTTTTGTTTCATCTGTATCAGATAAAAGGGCATCTCAGCTTGAAAAATCATTATTTGATTTAGCTGATTTTAAATTAGTTAATATCGTTTATGATTTTGAAGATCCTTCATCTTTTTTTGAATTAACAAAATCACAAGGATTATTTAAAATATATTGTGTTGATACCGGTTTATTAGTTACATCCCTTTTAAAAGGAAGCGACAAGGATGTTAATAAATCTTATGAAAGAATTATTTTAGATGAATTTGATTACAATTTTGGTGCAATATTTGAATCAATTTGCTGCCAAATGTTATCTGCAATGAATATAAAACCATATTATCATTCATTTATGTTGAAAGAAAAGAATGAAAATGGTGAAATAGTTGAAAAAAGATATGAAATAGATTTTATGTTTCAAAATAGTTTTAAGAATTATGCAATCGAAGTTAAAAGTACTAAAAGATTTACAACAAAATCTTTTGATGCTTTAAAAGAAAAATATAAACAAATTAAATTTGAAAAATATGTTGCAAGTCCTAAAACTTATAATTTAAAAGATAATCAATTAAATATTCCAATTTATATGATCCCATTTATAATGGATAAATAAAAAATCTAAAGGAGGTTTTATGTATTTTGATATAGAAGAAACATCATTTAAACAAAGATATTATAATATATTAGATTATGGTGCAAAACCAGGACTAGATTTTAACAATCAAAAAGCCATTCAAATGGCTATTTTAGATTGTCATAATAATGGTGGTGGTTATGTTATTATTCCTAATGGTTTATTTATAACTGGACCTATTAAAATATTATCTAATGTATGTTTAAAATTTGAATATAATTCATATTTAAAATTTAATAAAGATAAAGATTTATATCCTTTAGTAAGACAAAAGGATAAAGGATCTAAAAAAATAAAATGTTTATCACCTATATTAATTGATGGTGAAACTAATGTAGGTATTATTGGTAATGGTGTAATTGATGGTGATGGTGATAAATGGCGTTATGCTAAAAGAATGAAATTCACTGATTATTATTGGAATGAATTATTAAAATATTCTAATAATACATCGATGACTGAAGAAGGAGAATATTGGTATCCTAATAAGAATTATAAAGATGCATTCTTAGGTAATATAGAATTCGATTTAGATTCTGATATTTCAAAATATCAAGATTATTTTGAATTTTTTAGACCTAATTTTGTAAATATAATGTCATCATCAAAAATATTATTAAAGGATATTACAATTAAAAATCCTCCGGCTTTTAATTTGTTATTAACATATTGTGATAATGTTATTATTGATAATATTAAAGTATTATCTAATGATAGTGCTCAAAATTCGGATGCAATAGATATATCTTTATGTGAAAATGTTGAGGTTAAAAACTCATTTGTATCATGTGGTGATGATGGTATCTGCTTAAAATCAGGTACTAAGACAGATGGTAGAAAAGATGTATATACACTAAAAAATGTATATATACATGATTGTAAGGTTGCATATGCCCATGGTGGCTTCGTAATAGGATCTGAAACATCAGGCGGATTATCTAGTGTGTGGGCTGAGAATTTAACATTCTTTAGAACTGAAAAAGGAATAAGAATTAAATCTGCACCAGGACGTGGTGGAGATGTTAGAGATATTCATATTAAAAATATTAATATGGATCAAATACAAGAAGAAGCTATATTTTTAGATATGTCTTATAATTCTGTAGATAATTATGGAAGAAAGGTTAAAGCAGATAATGATAAAGCAATAATTAAATTCCATGATATAGATATATCTAATGTAGTATCATTAAAATCTAAAGTAGGAATACATATTAATGGTGCATATGAAAATGCAATATATAATATATATTTAAATGATATTAATTTAA
>JAEEGL012377192.1_pt1 | contig 11026 bp, 8 predicted proteins | sample 9134231 | NCBI WGS metagenome assembly JAEEGL01 (sample SAMN16246548, study PRJNA631951) | gut metagenome | biome: gut microbiome; feature: rumen; material: fiber-attached | host: Bos | place: Iran: Karaj | collected 2018-10
CACAGACACGCATCCGTACTAAGGTTAAGCTGGTTATACTTGAGTACCACAAGATGAAGGAAAGCGGTAAGACTTCTGTTGATACAACTCTTATTGAAGAGATAGGAGATAAGACAGATGTAAAGGGACTTGAGAATAGCTACGACACGATGATTTCATCTGTGTGCAATAGGGTTCTTAATGTCAATCAGTTCATCCGAAATGACTTCCTCAAGATAGCATGCTCCACGACCACTAACATTAAGTCGGATATGTTAAGAGAGCTACTGATAAAGTTCAGCACACTTGCGACTTATCAGTATGCTCATCATAAGCAGGAAGATACGGACTCCAGAGGTAGGTATCGTGGATACATGATACTTATCAGGAACATGGTGCAGCGCACGTACAGAGCATGCATCATGAAGAAGGTGAAGATGACTTCCAAGCTGGCTATACTTCAAGAGGTCATCAATCTGTACAAAGCATCTAGAGTGAGCGATCCTGAGATATTGAAGGTAAAGGAATCTGTAGAGGCGTTTGTTCTTGATACTAAGATGTCTTCAAGAGACTCTACAAGAGCATCTCTAAAGATTGCATTTATCATCTATCTCATGTTGCTCACTTTTGATCTAGACTAAAGGAGATAAACATGTCTTCACGAATTACTAGTCTTCAGGACTATCATGATTGTCTTAAAAGTATAAAAGCCAAGAACGTGCCATCCGTCGCTGCGAGGATGGCACGTACTCTTATGTTGCTTCCGTATAGGACCACTGCGAGGAAATACGAAGAAAGTGGTGTAGAGATAGATAAGACTGGCAGTGTATTCGATACTCTTTGGAGTGAAAATATAGGATCCCATGTGCCTACAGCAGCCGGCATCATGATGCAGGATGCTAAAAGAGTATTTGAACTGCTAGAAAAATTATCATCTCACGTTATAAAGTACGAACGGTATTACAAATCTTCTTTCACTTCTATTATCTCTTCTCAAGAAGTTAAAGACTTCCTCTCAGAAAACTTTAAAATGAGAGGAACTGGAACGTCTCAGGGTGGAGTTACGATTACAAAGGAATATTACAACGAAGTTGTAGCTATAGAAAACAGATGTTCTAATCTCAGTGGATTGACCTATGTAGAATTGGGTTACTACTTGAATCAGAAGACTCTTGCCGATCCTGCTAACTCGAGAGAGTATGATATCCATTCGTTCCTTCGAGATGTTGCAGATATGAATGTGTATGCATGGTCGTTTGTGATACTCAATCGTAAGAATTATGGCGGATATGGTATTCAAACGTATTCTGTGACTTCCACTCTATTAGCATACATCAATAAGTTGATGCCGTTAGTGGAGAAGGCCATAAACCTAATTCTTGAGATGGAGCACAAGATAGACGACATCGCTCCGATACTTAACTCTGATGCGCACGCTATAAGCGAATCCTCTACTGTAGAGAATCGCGATCCTATTAATGCTGCAAATGTTGTAGGGTTTGATCCTGCTGCATCAGGTTGGCCTCATCCGAATTCGATACAGCCGACATCGTGGAATAGTGCGTTTTATATTCCTAAGAAAAGTACATACAGACTTTCATTTAAGTTAGAATCTCCTTATCTGTTGGAATCTCTTAAGATCAATGGGGAAGAGATAGATCCTATCCTGATAGCTGGTACTGGAACTAACAGCGAGTCAGGTGCTACATATATAACCGACAATATTTCTCTTGAACAAGGAGATGTGGTTTCGTATCTAATTAGAGTATCTGATTCAACAACAACTCTAGATACTTCTAAAGTTCGTGTGTATATATACGATACTTCAACTAGAACTGGAGAGGTTGATTTAATAGAAGGATTAATTGATTATCCTCTTCAGATAGATCAAAATACGCTGGGGATTTTCATTAATGAAGATCTAGAAGCTGTTACGTTGGTACTGAATAGTAATGTTGAACTGGTAGCTCAAAGTGATGATACCGTACCTGCTAAGTATAACGATTCCTCCATCCCAGTAGATTCTGTAGATGATGCAATGTATGATCAGAGGTATCTGTATCATTACAGGGTGAATCCTCTTGGGATCTATGCTGATAAATCGAAACCGGTGGTACTTACGTTTAAGACGAAAGTGTCTCCTGAATCCATACTCTCGTATCAGGTGGATTCTTCATGGAGCGACGTTAATGCTGCAAGACAGGTTGATCCTGATGGAAGTATTGCTTCTGCAAAATTTCCGTCAAGTGAAGGGTGGATAGATATAACTGATGTGTTTCTGGATGCACTGGATTCTGCTGGATGGGATAGCACTGGTGAATTTGATAGCGTTGTGACTCGTATAGATGCAACTAGCATACAAGGACTTGATATATCCGGATGCTACCAGATAGGAATGCTTTCTGCAAGACCCATCGGTCAGTATGCATTATTAGATTCTCAGTGCATAATACCAGGAGGAGGTTTAGAATCTGCTAGTACAGAAGCCGCGTTCAATAAAGCTTCTTTTGTGGTGACACATCCTACAACCCAAGTTGATATTATAAAATCAGATTCTATCGAGTTTGATAGATTTGAAAGATGTGTATTTTCAGTATCAGGAGCAGTTTCTGACACTCTAGCATATACTACAATACAGAAGAGTACACTCGACATGTCATTTATGAGAGGTTCTAGAGTGTACATTCGAAAGGAAAGAGATCTCACCGTCCATCTTCTTGTAGCTCCATACAAAACAATATGGCCAAACAATCCTGATGCCACATTACTAGAGCTTCCTTCTGTGGCGGAAGATGGCCAGAATGCTATAGAGTTTAAGTGTCTTGATGGATCTATTGCAAGCAACTTAGGTCTACCTACCATTGATGTTCATAATGGAGACACTGTAATATTTCCTAGAAAAAAATTATCTGGTTATGGCAGTGGAAATGTCAGATTTAGGCTTTTAAAACGAACACTTGATTCTGAACCGTTCTGGGAAGAAGTTGCAATACTGTACCAAACAGAAGATTCTAGTTATCAGGGAAATGACAATGAATCGACTTTTCTTTATCAGGACATTACATACATGTCTGTGCTTAAAAGGATCGATAGATCCAGCAATCTAGTGTCTCGTGATGTAGATGCAGTGTCTCTAATACCAACACCTTTGTGTAACGCTAAAAGATCCAAATACCAAGGATGTACGGATGTAATAGAGTTCGATGACGATTACAAAGTTGTAGTCGACTCGGTTAAATCTAATTCTAGTTCTGGTATATTTTCCTCACCTGGTCAAATAAACTGGGCGAGAGGTGAACTTACAACCTCGTCCTCCATAAATAACATGAGGAAATTTACAGAGGTATATGACGTATCTAGAGCATTGAAACAAAGTCTGTACAAAGTCAGGTCCAGAGAGTTCATGACACACACTAGACTAAAAATTCAGTCTATAGGTGTTCGTAAATATCCGGATGACTGGACTGGAAAAAGTGTTGGTAGCTACAGAGACAGGTACATGACATACTACACAGTGCGTCTACCCAAATCCGGTCTGTATTACGTTGAATGCCTAGCCACAGTATCTGGTGATTCGTCTAGTTTTATTCCGTGGACATTATTAACGTATAAGGATTCGACTAGTGACTACATGCTAGCGGCACCTCAGATATACTTCACAACAGACCCCAGAGCTGAGACTATGGAGTTTGCTTCTAAGACAGATTGGTATAGAATGAGAGATGCTCTGGCTAATGGATATGCAGATGAAGTTAATTCTAATGGAGATACCATTAGGTATTATTCGGCAACAGATCCGTCATGGAGTGAGTTTAACAAGAATTGGCTTATTCCTCATAAGCAGAGGTGTGCTAGGATATTTGATTTCAGTAGGTCACCAAGAGAAGAAGATAACGGTGCTCCTATAACTGGAATTCTTATATATCCGGCGACCATAGAGTACAATACTGACGTTACTCACGATTGGTATTACAAGTGGAAATTCATTCTGACTGAAATGGATCCAGAATAACTTAGGACCCAGCCTGGCCAGTTTGGCCAGGCTGGGTACCTTTTCTTTAAAGCATCATGTAAGTCATACGTCTACGGTATTCCGGGTCGAGAACAGTGGTGCCTCTAAACTTAAGGTACGCTTCTTCGTACTTCTCTTCCTCACCACTGTATCCCTCAATGATACTTCTTACTGTGCCAATATCCATACCAGTTTCCTGGAATGCTCTGTCGACATCAATGATTAAGTTGTTGTAGATCCATGCCTTAGTAGCGGATACAACTAGATCTGACAATCTTCTTATTCCAGAGTCTGGTAGGTTGTTGAATGTCTCATCGTAGTTGATGCGGCAGGTTAGTAGCCAATGCTGCCTGGTGTATTGAGACGGTGTCAGTTTAACAAGATCCCCGCTTAATAGCGTAACTAACGGATGATTCCTAGGAATAGCGTTGGTATACGAGTTCAGCACTTGGTCTACCTGGTCTACAAGAGAGAATCCGCCGCTAGCCACATCAGCATTAGCTATACCAGAAGTAGCGAATACAGTATACGGGAACTGCACTGTCATAACCTGGGATATGGCTTTGTAGTCTCTAGCTTCAGGAGGTATTCTGTACACTGTGTTAGGACCATCATCGCCCACATATCCTTCATGATCACTAGGTAGATACTCAAGCCATGCTGGTTTAAGAACTATGGTTTTTACCTGACCAGCTGTAAGATTGACATCCTTGAGAACACGCCTGTTGATAATGATGTCACAGATCCACTCAGTAAGGTTATTATACTGGTGATATTTCTTGTTAGAGTACCTCAACGCTATCTCTAATATCTGCGGCGGTATTTTGCTTGCCACAGACATAATAGCGTGGTCTAGAGGGTAGTTCATATAACTCTCCTTATCTGTATTTAAAAGTCATACGATTGCGATAGTGTAGTTCAATTTATTTCGAATATATATCACCAGGGCAGACTATGGGATAAACTAATCAAATGCGAATCGGTTTTCGCGCCCATAGACTAGAAAAGGAAAACTAAAATGAAGAAGAACAAAGTTTCGAAGATTGGTCTCATGATTTCTGCCGCTATGGCGGTAGTCGGATTTGGAAGCGTTATTGCATGTGGGTCGATCGTTGGGGTCGTTGCTGGCCTCGCGGTTGCCCCTGTGGTCGCTCTCTGGTCCGCTGCCCCTGCGATAGAACGCATGTGTATCTAATCTGAAGGAGGGCCTTAACCGGCCCTCTTTCTTTTGTCTTTTTTTGATAGATGTAGTTCAAATTTGTTGGATTATATATTACACGCATAGTCTGACAATAAACAAACAAAGAAAGGAGTCAAGACTATGAAATCGACACTGATCAAGAACGCCAAGGTATTCATCATTCCTAACAGCAACCAGAAGGTTACTGCGAAGAACGAGAATGAATTCTGGGTGAAAATGCGCCGCGAAGAGGCCAACGAAATGGGCCTCTCAGGGAATCTTGATGAATTCGCACAAATCTGGATTTGCGACGAGGAGAACGACAACCTCACTTCCTACATGCCCGAGGATATCCGCAAGGAGCTCTACGGCAAGGGATACGAGGAGTTCGGCTTCAACAAGTGCATTCCTGGATATATCCCGTACGATGCCATCAAGAACCTTAACGAAGGCGACAAGATTACCCTGACATTCCCGACAGGGGTGCAGGTTGAGCTGACTGCATGCCAGCTCAATTATCGCTACCGGCGGTTCGGAAAGTTCGAGGAGGCGCGTGAGTACGCGCATGTGAGGGCCGCGTAAAATTGCGCGGCTTTCACTGGAAGAGCTGCAACTAGCAGCTCTTCTTTTTTGACAAAATTCACTATCAAATGAAAGGAGTTAAATATGAAAATATTGAAACGTATTTTGTGCATTTCTCTGATTTTGATAACTGCTGGGTGCTGCATAGAATGCAGGAACAGAGTCAAAGAGACACATGTTGTTGGATCGGGGTATCACGTTACTTATTACAGTGATGAAGTGGTTACTAACGGGATATATAAGTATAACAAGAGTATTGCGTATACTACTTCTTATGTTGGTGGTCCTTGGGAAGGATCGTTTATATATCCTGCAACCAGGCAAACCTTAAATGCTCTTTCTCTCTATTCATATTCATCCGCAGCCTAAGGAGAATACATGCTAGCTCTTCCTACGCTATGCGTGTATCCTATAGTCCTAATAGAACTACCTATACAATTCTGTTTAGATACATTACTTATCCCGTACGATATGTGGAATGTCCCACATCCTCCTGATGGATATAAGCAGATGAAATAGAGGAACACACTACACACGGCTACCTACGTGGCTATAAGCCACGTAGGTAGTTAAGTTTATTATTTAACTCCAATTTTATGTGTTCCACTTAATAAGGAGCTGATATGGCACTTAACTTTAATACCACTAAGAAACCTGAGTCTTCGAAGGATTATGTGGCGATTGCGAAAGACATGGACTCGGTTTCTAGAAAGCTATCTGAGGAATATTCTTGCTTCAGAATAGCTTCTGCTAAGTTTGTAACGGCTAAACAGGTTCTTACTCATATTGACAGAATTGGGTCTGTGGAGAACTATCATGGAGATGAGAGGATAGTTAAGATCATAGACAGCATTCGTACGCAGAAACCCAATCATTCTCTACATGACATTTATGTTGGAATTGAGGGTGTTCTTGAGGACTATGCCAAGAAGGTAACTACATTTGCACAGTCCATGGTCTCTACTGTCAAGCAGTATTCTGGTAGCCTATTTGATCTAGTTGTCAAGAAACTCAGGGTCAACAAGGCTATTGATACTAGTAAGTTCGTACAGATAGACACATCCATGCGCATGGTTCTAATAACGTATGGTGACTATGTCGAACTAGGTGAAACTATTGGTGCCAATAGTGTTGATGTAGATAAGCAGATCAAGTCTTGGTTTAGTGTCATCAACACCATCAAGAAACAAATGGCTGGAGGTAACACAAGCGAAGCCAGGGAGACACTTGGACAGTTCGTTAAAAATATCAACTCTAGTATCCTAGTATCTTATCTAAAAGATCACGGACTTATCGATCTAGAGTTCGATATGACTGCAGCTTCTCAGCCGGATGGTTCAACTGGTCTTGTCAAGGTGAGCCCTAGCAAGAGATTCAACGAGCTAGAGCAGTCTAGACTCATAAGTGAATCTGGATGGACAGATGTTGATAAGATCAAGAATGCTAAGGTTCTTAAGGATGCTGAGACAATCTCCAAGTCCATCAATAGTCTGTACAAGACAGTTGTGGATTTCATGGATGAGTCCCGCAGGATTAGTAATGAGAGCTGCGTAAAGGAACCTTATATTTGCGCTTCTCTAATCAAGTATTCTTCTCTACTGGCACAGATGATAAACGTCTATGTAAAGGCGTATGATATGTGCTGGACTACGTGCCTGAGAGTTTGCCAAGCTTGTATGATTGAGCAATAATCTTCTGGAACCTAGGACGGACATTTGTCCGTCCTAGGTGAAGTTCAAATTTGTTTATTTTAGAACTGATTTATGCATATATTACAAATGTAGAAAGGAGAGTTAAAATGACTCATGAACAAAAGAAGGATATAGCTGAAAGAAATGGGTTCTACGACATCGCTTTCATTCAGCTAACAAGTACTAAGCACCCTTATCTAGATAAGGTTGTAAAGCACTACTATAGACTGTTCCGTCTGTCTCCTCATGGCCCTTTACATGTTACGACGGCTATTCGATCTAGTGGCTTCATTGATAATGAGAATCCGTATGGCGTTCAAACCATAGAGAGACTTGTCACTAATGCTCAGGTCAAGAAGAACGGACTTAAGTCGCTAAGTAGTTGTCGTGTAAGAACAGAGATAGCAAGAGCTATCGTGGATATGCACAAGAACACCTCTTTTACTGATAAAGCATCTCTCAGAGATCAGATCATAGAGGATGCTAGGTATATGGTTCCTCCATATCGTTTACAATACGTCAACAATGGAGGATTTGCAACTGGAACTATTATCAACATCTGGTACGATGTGGATGAAGGTGCTAATAGATTGCAGATTGAACCAGACGGTCTTAACAAAACCACGGTTAAACACCATGGTGAAGTCAACATACCGTTTAAGCAGTGGAGGTGCATGCATGAATCCTAACGTGAATGCCCCAGAGAATGATCCTGAAAAGGATAGAGAGAAACGTCCGTGGATGTACGAACGTGTTTTCGGTGGGAGAGTCTATAAACGAAAAAGTGGATTATTCTACTGGTATGATGTTGTAATCTGCTCGATAGACGATGCACTTGTTGATTGCTTAGGTGATGTTATGATGCTGAATAAAACTTGGGGTACTATGTGCTACTCAGAAATGCGTAGAAGTCTTTGGTCTGATGAACCTAAGTTCATGTACTATCTAAATCAGATATCTGCTAGGTTTTTTGGATGTGTTGTTATATCACAGATCCTAGGGTTTATCAGTCGTTTAATTGAGAGATTTACATGATACTGCTACCGGAGGATTACCTCCGGTAGCAGCTATTCTCTTTTTTCATATTTACAATTGTATGATGTCAGTAAAGGTCTTATTTTTTAACTTAAACAAGAAAGGAGCCATTTAAAATGGCAAAAACTGCACCTAAACTGCAATGGAAGTACATGACCGAGGGCAATCCTTTCGGCCATCGTGTAATGAACAATATCGCCGAAGTTGTCGCCTGGATGGCTGCTAGCTTCGAAGGTGATCGCGAGAAGATTCCTTCTCTCAAGTTCCTAACGGGCGGATCCACTCTTTGTGATAAGCAGATCGCCAACCTTTCGGAAGTCGTTCAGTTCATGTACGACTCGTGGGGTGGTCAGACTGTCGCCGATACCTACAATTTCGAAGATCGCATTGCTGCTATGAATGCAGTTGAGAGTGAGGGCGAATATGTCGAGGTGGATCAGGAAGAAGTTACCAAGCCGGCCAAGGGCTGTTTCTACTATATCAAGAATGATAATGACGAGTACGTCGAAGGCGGCGTGACTGACGCCGGAGAGTGGGCAGAAGACACCGTTGTCTACACGTTCAAGCCGACTCCTCGTTATGCGTATGCTACCGAGACCACGAAGCCTCTAGCTGTTCTCTACGTTGAGAACATGCCTAAGGTTGTCGGTGAGATCTATAAGCAGATGTTTCCTGAGCAGTGGGAAGACAAGGATGAGATCGAACTCAACGGTTCTCTTCCTGAAACTCCTGCAGCTGATGATAGCGGAGATGAAGGTGACGATACTCCGGAATATGAATACACTGAAGTCGACAAGACTGAGGTCACAACCCCTGTGGCAGGGACTACCTATTACATCTCTGATGGAGAAGGTGGGTATATTGAAGGCGGAACCACCGATGATGGCGAAGGTGGCCTGATCTGGGATGCTCAGATTGACAAGGTCTACACTCGCTCTGTTAAGGAGTCCGCTCCTGAGGATGATGGCGATGACCAGGGTGACGAAGAGGACGAGTATGTCCCAGTTGACAAGTCAGAGGTCACTCAGCCAGAAGAGGGTGTTACCTACTACGTTGAAGATGGTAATGGTGGGTACGTTGAAGGTGGTGTGACTGAGCAAGGCGAGTGGGAAGACGTAGCCGTGTATACCAAGAAAGACTAATTGAATAGTTTCCCATAAACTAACCTAGGAGGTGTGCCCAATGGGCACACCTCCTAGGCCATTATCACGCATTGGTACGATTTAGTGTGATTAAAGGATACACCTCTCCCACAATTGGATCTGTGTTAGCAAATGACTGTGTTTCAAGAATTCCCGAATTCAACGGAACTTTCTTTAACACATATCCACTTTGCTGCACTAAGAACCAGACGTTTCTTTTGATGTATCTTAGAACTGATATGTTTCTCAGGAATGTGATATCTGGTATCCCGATAGTCATGCTTTCCAGTATCCTTGCAAAAGCTCCTTCAGCGTTGTCGATCAGGAACCCTTTCTTGCCAACATATTCATCGGCAAGAACATCCATATCCGACGCTTTAACGAACCAGTTATCCCCAGATCCGTGTAGGTACTGATTGAGGTTACTAGATTCCCAATCCTGGCTTCCGCATAGCACGTATCCATCTGATTTAGAAACTGCAGCTGAGTTGACTTCTTGCCCTTCAAATATACCAGCATTCTCAGGTATATCTGCTCCAATTGTCACGTTGGTTATCCTAGTGAATACGCTGATTGTGAATGTGTTGTCCTGATTATCAGTGTACTCGTGGGTTGACAGCTGGTAGTACATCTTTCCAGATTCGTAAACACCACTAGCAGGAACCTTTCCATACTCTATACCGTCAAGGGTTAGATTTCCTATAGATTCCTGAGCGATTAGTGTTACAGAATCGCTAGAAAGTTTGGCAACTCTGCACGTGAGTTTATTTGTTGTAAATCCGTTTACAGGAATTGTTATAGTGTCACCTAGTTCGAAGAACTGATCCGCTTTTCCGCTATTAATAGCTTCTTCTACAGTTTCCCATGTAGGGAATTCTGCTTTTGTGGAGCATGTTGCAGAATCCTGGTAACTTCTACCATTTACAGTTTCACTGAACACACCGTAGTAAACATCTTCCTTGGTTAGAGGTGTAATGTCAGATACAGTGGTTTCATTTATAGCAGTGGATACCTTTATAACGGTTCCGTCGTTTTTATTCGTTGGAGCCGAACCGAATTTCCTAACTATAAACGTCTTACCGAAGTGGTCATCTATAGCAGATTCATTATCAGTAAGTATCTGTAGTGGTTCCGTCTGCGGGTTCTCGAATATCAGCTTAACTTCATTCCACTTAGTCTTGTAGCAGGATATGATTCTGGCTCCGTCCTCGTTGACAGAATTAAGCTGTTCACTGACGTCTATCCAGCTATATTCAGTTTCGCCTGTTTTGGAACATCTGTAAAAATGCCCAATAACGTAGCCGTTATACGCCGGCGGTAGCATGTAAAAGAGCTCATTTACATGTATAGCTGACGGATCGGGCAGCGCCGTTACAAACCTGACTATCCTTTCGTTAGCATTGGC
>JAEEGL012702922.1_pt1 | contig 11026 bp, 13 predicted proteins | sample 9134231 | NCBI WGS metagenome assembly JAEEGL01 (sample SAMN16246548, study PRJNA631951) | gut metagenome | biome: gut microbiome; feature: rumen; material: fiber-attached | host: Bos | place: Iran: Karaj | collected 2018-10
CGGACTCCGTTCAGGCTGTGGAATATCGCCGTTCAGGTGAGCGGAGGGGGAATCTGCTTCGTTGATTCAGCCTTTCCTCACGCTTATACCGGAACCGTAGGCAGAAAGATCTGCCTGTTTGAAGCAGCGCAGTACTACGCTGGAAGGCGCGGCTGCGACAAAAGCGTCGGATACTTTGACTGCTCCTTCCAAAGATGCAAGGGTAACGTGCAGAGTGTCACGCTTCTCTTCCTTGGGGTTGCCGCTCAATACCAGAATTCTCATTCTGTTTCCTCTTCTGTTTCCTCCGTTCCATTGATCCGGCGTTCCAGTGTAAAGTAAGGTCCTTCCTCTCCGAAGGCACTGTTGGGGCGAAAGCCGCATTTTGCGAGAATTCTCTGTAACGCTGTGTTCACGGCGCCTGTTTCCGTTTCAAGCGATGCTGTTTCCGCATGCCCGAATGCCAAGCGGCAGGCTGCCTGTACCGCTTCCGTGGCATAGCCCTGCCCCTGAAATGCGTTCAGGATCCCGTATCTGATCTCCGCGATACCATTTCCCGGAGCCCTTTGAAGCAGAGATTCCCGATATGTGTTCCCTCCATCTTCTCAATCATCCAGATGGCATACCAGCCCCGTTATCGGGATGGCGCAGACAGCCCTCCAGCATTTCTCTATGGGTTTTTTTGAGTTCTTCGTCCTACCCGGAATCGATCATGGCTTCCATCTGTTCACGAAGAAGGATAAAGTCTCAAGCGTTCTGTTCGTATAATAAAAACATCTCTCAAACTGGACCAGTGCGCTTATATATAGCTTGTATCGGATAGCTCTCCATACAGTTCCGGACGGCGGTTTTTGACTCCCCATACTTCACGATGGCGATAATTCCGAAGCATGTCTAGATCCAGTTCTGCCGTGTACACGCCTTCGCTCTCATCTGCCTCAAATACACACGTATCCCTCGAACCGGAAAGCTCCGGAAGATATACAACACCGTCGAACAGGGAGGAATGGCCGTTGCAATCCGGATGAGGCGCCGGATAATTGCAGGTGGCGATGGCCAGCATATTTTCATAGGCTCTGCCGCGAAGCTGCGCGAGACGGTTCAGTTCCATCGGACAGGCGTTTGGAACCAGAAGAAGCTCTGCGCCTTTCAGCATCAGAATCCGGGCACTCTCCGGAAACTCGCGGTCATAGCAGATCAATGAGCCGACCTTTATGATTCCGCCTTTTGTGTCCAGGTCTGCAACATAGAAGGTATCACCGGCATCCAGGACTCCCTCATCATCCGCTTCTCCGAAATCACAGATATGGACCTTGGAATATCGATACTGAAGTTTGCCGTGCCTGTCGAAAAGACAAACCGTATTTCTCGGTTTCGGCTCATGCTGTTCCAGTAGGGTGATGGCAATGGCCATATCCAGCTCTGCCGCCAGTCCTGAAAACTGTTTCATAAAAATGCTGTCACAGGAAACAGAGCATTGCCGCAGGCCCGTTTTGTCATGTGGAAAAGCATATCCGCAGCTCCACATTTCCGGAAAAATCGCAATGTCTGCGCCTTTTTCTTTCGCCTGAAGGCAGGCTTTGATTCCTTTTTCCATGTTTCCGTTCAAAGATCCGGTTGGAAGAAGCTGGAGGAATGCGATCGTAAGTCTCATATCGTTCTCCATATCATTGCAGGAAGTAAAGCAATGCTCATTAAATACCGATCTATTGGTCAAGTCTCAAGTCTGTATTTTACATTCAGTACGAATTCTTTTTCATCACAGGAATCAGAATAAAGCGTTTTCTAAAAATACGATACCGTTATGCGCAAGACAGATATGTATAAAACAAAGGAAGATCAGGATATCAATCAGGTCATAATGATATTTATCCGGATCAAACATCGTTATTTCAATCCGTAGGTCGCAATAAAGTGTCGGCTGAATGCCTCGATTTTCCTGAGCGCATCCTCTGTTTTTTCCGGCTCCCGGTCGCACAGATGGATCAGCGCGGAGACCGGTGCAGTATAGGCGAAAGCCAGCATCGCAGGATCATCACATTTGATGAGCCCTTTCTCCATCATGCTGGAGAAGACCGGGGTGAACATTTCAGTAAGGCCGTTCAGAAAGTGATTTGATGCAAGTGCTCGGGCACGTTCATCCCTGAACTGCTCAATGGAGAGGACCTTGCGCATCATAATGATTTTTTCATCGCGGACCGTGAAGGCCACCATCCGCATTGTCATGTCCGCCAGTTCCTCAAGTGATTCCGGTACGGAAGGAAGATGTTCGGCTGAACCGAAGCGATCCCCATAGTAGGCGGTCATCCTGTCAAGAAGCGTGTTCCAGATTTCCTCCTTGCTTTTAAAGTGCTTATAGATTCCGGACTTCACAAGACCGAGGGAACCGGACAGTTCGCGGATGTTTGTTCCTGTATAGCCGTTTTTTGAAAACATCTCCAATGCACCGGCAAGGATCCGTTCTTTCGTGTCGTTCGCCATAAGTGCCTCCCCAAACAGACAAGTGACCTTGCGTTCACTATTGTAGTGAACGAAAGGTCACTTGTCAACGGAATTCCACCGGGGTTTCTTTTTGCTTTTCTTTATGACACCCGCCCTTTATGGGCGGGTATTTTTACTGTTCAGCAGGTATTGGTATTACCGTGGCAATATACAGCACACCATCGGGAACATAGATATCCGGATCCCGGATCATCACCTCCGCTTTCTTTCCCTGAGACTCAAGACCCGTCACGAAATGACACAGTGCGATACCCAGATCTACTTTCTGCAGATCGCCGGTCTTGTTGCTGATATATCCTTTGTCCTGCTTTTCATAGAAATGGAAAGCACCGTCTGACATGATGATCCGCCACGGCTGGCGGTTGACCGCAGAGGGGGCCCAGCGTACCATCTCAAGCAGATCGCCGATTTCATCCTGTACTGGAAGTTTCAGAGCGATATCCCAGCCACTGTCGAAAAACAGTTTGTCCGCCGGCATGCGGGTGTCAGCGCCTATCCCTTTCCGCATCATGGTTTCACGGAGAGAACGCTTTTTTGCGGGATAGCCGAGCGGTGTGATGCAGGGCATCATCTCACCCTCTGCAAGACCGGCTGCACGCTCATAAAGCTCGCGTTTCATGGTACCGCCGATCCAGGTCGTTCCGATTCCGAGCGTCCAGGCATAAAGGACCAGCTTCTCAAAGGAAAAACCGAAGGCGACATCCGCATTCGGACCTTTTGCGACCAGTCCTGCAGCATAACAGGATTCACCGGTGAGCACAGGGCTGGAAAGCCCGTGCTCCTTGGCGTCGAGCAGAACGAAGCGGACCGGGATGCCGAAGGGGTTGGAGATCATTTCCGCATAGCGGGCAAGTCGATCCGCGTCTTCCTCGGAGAGAGGCCTTTCATCGAAGCTTCTTACGCTTTTCCGGCTTTTGATGAGTTCTAGAAGATCTGACATGGCATTCTCCTTTCCAGAATAGATAAACCATGTTTAGCAGATATTGAAGATCGCGTCAAGCCCTCAAAAGAAACCGATAGCTGAACAGAAAACAGCCGCCCGAACCGGACGACTGTTTTCTGTTCAGGATTATACAGTTTCTTTCATGCCGGCTTTGTGCAGGATAAGAACACCTGCCAGCAGAAGAATCTGCCCAACGGTGTTCACACCCTGTTCGATCCAGTTCATCAATGCGGAGTTTCCTTCGCGGGAGGCAAGGTAGCCCATACTCATGTAGCAGAAGAAGCAGAGAATGAACACGATGATCAGGCCTTTCTTCTTCAGTCGTACGGCGATCACACTGAGACTGGCGCAGATCGCGCCGAGTCCGAGCACCATCATCGCCACAAACACGAAAGTCCCTTTGAACAGGGGAGGAGCCGCAGCAAGGATGGTGATGGCCTTTTTCTTTACACAGAGCATCAGGACCAGGGAAAGACCGGTGAGCAGAAGCCCCAGCGACTGCACAGGAAGAAACATGGTGTTCAGCACCGCGAAATCACAGAGCCCGAGGGCATAGAGAAGTTTCCACAGGGCTTTGAGGAACCCGGCCAGAAACGCATCGATGCTGCCGGCGGCAAGACAGGCGAAGGCGTATTTGGGCATTTTCACATAGAGATCGCGCTGGAGGATGACGGCGGCGATCCCAAACAGGATCACGGGGATGAAATCCGTCAGCGCCATCGGGACGGAGAACTGTTCCATGATCCGTGCCTCCTCAGCCTTTGCCTTTTTCCTTGGAGCGCTTGTCGTTGATGATCTTCATTTCCACGGCTGTGACTTCGGTCACACCGTGCTCCTTGGCCCAAGCCACGCAGCCCTTGAGCACGGTGGGAAGGAAGATGCGCGGTACATTCAGGAGCATTTCAAGCGCGTCATCGGTGAAATGGACGTCAGGGTCTGTCCGATCAGCTGCGTAGCGCACGGAGGAGAGGGTCGCATTGCGGATAGGCAGCAGTTCGGGAATGACCCGCGGGGTACGGGCGAACCAGAAGTTCTTGCTGTCGCGGTAGCCGTGGCAGATCAGCACGTTCGGCCAGAGCCTGGCCTTCACGCCGTTGATGATGTTGTCATAGAAAGTAGGCTTCATGAGCATTTTGTCGATGCGGAGAATGAAATGGGCGCCGTACTGGGTCGTGATGCCGTTGAAACTGCGGTAGGGGGGAGGATAGCATCCGTCCTCCAGCTGGCGGCCGATGTCCTCCTCCGCGTTCTCCAGATCGCTCATCCAGGTGCATTCCATCACCTGATAGGCTTCAGAAATCACCAGAGGACGGGGAACGGAAGGATCATCCTTGGCGCAGAGGCCCTCTTCCAAATGAAAACCGAAATTCTTCATCTTCTCAGCCGGAGTGTCGCCGGGCCAGCCCTGTGCTACGATCTTCTTGTGATAGCCGCGGCCGTCGGGCATGAAATTTATGGCCAGCTGCTTCCGCCCGGCCAGCAGGTGCTGGGCGGTATTGGAGGAATTGCGGGCTTCGAGGACCATGGCGTAATATCCCTTGCCGGCGATGTAGTAAGGGAAGCAAAGCGAATAGGAGCCGACCGAAGTGGAGCCGTCCTCCGCCAGTGTGGAGATCATCACGGTGGGCATGGGGAAATAGGAGCTGGTCTGATAGAAATTGTCAACAATGCGTAGATCTTTGAAGCTGCTCATGGGATGTCTTCCTTCTTTCTTTTGTTATTCTCGTATTGTTCAGATCAGGATGCCCGGGATGCATCAGCTGCAGCCTTCCGCGCTGCGTAGAGCAGGAAGAACAGCATCATACAGACTTCCCCGAACATGCTGATAAAGAAGATGAGGTCAAAGTTCCCGGTCGCGGGTCCGAGCGCGGAAAACAGAAACATGAGGAAACCGGACAGGAACAGGTGCGGGGTCTTCTGCCGGATCCACGCGACGATGCCGGCAAGAATCAGTGGAACGACCGTCCCGTACGAAAGAATGCCGCTGACAGCCTGTGCCCAGCCGGGCGTACCGTTGCCCGATGTGTAACGGGTGACACCGGCCACCTGCTGCATGGTCAGCTCTGTGGCAATGCCCTCGGCGGTGCCGAGAATGACCAGAATACATGTGAACACCCATACCAGGATTTTCCATGGCTTCCGGAAATCCAGGGCATACGCGCAGAACGGGAAGAGAAGAGGGATAAGCGCGCCGTGCGCCACGAAGCGGAAGCGGCTGAGCCCTGTAAAAAGAGGGCCGGGCTGCAGCACACTGCCCAGCGAGATGATCAGCGCATCATAAAAAAGACCGAGGCCGACCAAACCTGCCAGGAGGTACAGAATCGACCGGGTCTTTGAAAATGCCCGGAATGTGAGAGCGGTGAACAGAGTCTGAAGCGCTGAGATGACCCAAATCAGAACAGGGCAGGAAACAAGCAGAAACTCTCTCATAACGACCCCCAGTATCTTTAATGCAGAATGGATGTTCAGCGCTGAATCTTGCCCTTAGTATACCAAAGCGCCGTTTGCTCTGTCAAGGAAGCAGGAACTCCGGGCACACTGGGAAAGAAAAACGCGGAAGAGATGTACTCTTCCGCGTTTGCCGTTTATTTCACTCATTCGGATCGCTCCGGACCACTTTGCCGATGTTCCAGATGTGGGCCGCTCTGCGGGCTGTTTCAAAGCGTTCCTCCGGCGTGGCATAGTTGAACGCCGCTGTCTGTGAGCCGCAGTCCACGCAGATGACATACCAGCTCCGCCCGTTCTCCTCCTCCAGCAGACCGGCTCCCCCGCAATAAGGGCAATCCTGCAGTTCCAGCTGTTCATAGATGTCCATAGGAAATCCTCCTTTGATGGCTCGAGGCAGTTTATTATAACAGGATGCGGAACGGCCTGTCAACGGAATGCGGGCAGAATGCCGCATTGACGCGGAGAGAGGAGAGATGCTAAGATAGAATAAAGAAAAATAGGGAGAGACGCCGATGAAAGATGTGATTGCCATTCTGCAGGCGCAGACACGAGTATCCGTCCGGAAGGAGGAGACGCTGGAGAGCCTCGAGCGCTGCTGCAAAGCCGCTGTGGAAAAAGGAGCGGACCTGCTCGCTCTTGGCGAGATGTTCTGCTGTCCCTATGAGACCGGAAATTTCCCGTTGTATGCGGAAGAAGAGGGCGGCCCGCTCTGGAGCCGCTGTTCGCAGCTGGCGGCAGAGCACGGGATCTGGCTCTCAGCCGGGAGCATGCCGGAACGGGGCAGTGACGGGAAGATTTATAACACGGCCTATGTGTTCGACCGCAAAGGACGGCAGGCCGCAAAGCACCGGAAGATGCACCTGTTTGATATCGATGTGAAGGGCGGGCAGAGTTTCTGTGAGTCTGCCACGCTGAGTCCGGGCAATGCGGTAACGGTGTTCGATACAGAATTCGGCCCGATGGGGCTGTGTGTATGCTACGACATCCGTTTTCCGGAACTGGGGCGACTGATGACGCTGAAAGGAGCTCGGCTGATCCTGTGCCCTGCGGCTTTCAACCGGACTACGGGACCTGCGCACTGGGAACTGCTGTTCCGGTCACAGGCCATGTACAATCAGGTGTTCGCAGTCGGGACTGCACCGGCTTTAGATGAAGAGGCAAGCTACCATTCCTGGGGTCACAGCATCACTACGGGACCTTGGGGCGATGTGATCGGACAGATGGATGCGGCGGAGGGCATGAAACTGACCCGGCTGGATCTGGGAAAGGCGGAGCGGATCCGCGAACAGCTCCCGCTGCTTCGGCACCGGCGGACGGATGTTTATACTCTGGAGGAAACACACGGAAGAAGCGGTTCCAAAGCCGCCAAAGTGCTGTCTGACTCCTGAGGTGAACACGGACGAACAGAAAGAAAGAAGGCGGCCGCAAGGCCGCCTTCTTTCTTGCACGGAAAGGAATCAGAGCGCGTTGATGCGCGATTCGATCTCTTTTGCTACATTCTCAGGAACAATCTTTTTGCTCACCACAAGATCAAAGATCTCACCGCAGGTCTTTTTGTTGAAAAGTTTGATGGGATATTTCATCAGGTTCGGAGCCAGCTCCTTGATGATGGCGGCAGCTTTTTCGTTCGCAAAGACATCTTTGACGGTAGTGCTTCTGAAATCCATTGCGGTTCCTCCTTTTGACAGATTTTTGTTTCGTCGTTTCAGACGCTTTGCTCTATTCTATCACATTAACCCTGCCTGCGGAAGGAATTCATAAAAACTTTTCCGGTTTATCCGTGTCAGCCATTCTCTTTGCGTTTCCGGAAGAGATACTCGTCAAGCTCTTTCTTCACTTTCTCAGGGAATTCCCGAGAGACAGGACAAAGTACCGCGGAGGCCATATGCCCGGTAAAGCAGGCGATGAAGTTGATGTCTTTCTGCAGCTGTTCCATGGAGAGCACATCCGGCAGATCGTAACGGCAGTGGATAGGCGCCATGTCCGGACCGGCGCTGCGGGCAAAGGAGAGTGCAGGCACGCCCTTGTCGGCAAAGCTGGTGGAATCGCTGGAGTATACACCGACTCTCGTCTGGACGGGGAAACCGAGCTCCGCACCGAGATAGGAGATGTAGCCGGCCAGTTTTTCTTCAGCGGTGACACAGGCAATGAATTTTCCCATGACGGAGCCGATCATATCCAGATTGATGTTCAGCGCAGTCTTTTCCATCTCTGCTTCATGATCGCGCACATAGGCCTTGGAACCGAGCAGGCCGCGTTCTTCGCTCCCGCAGAAAACAAAGCGGAGGCCGTAATTGAGACGGGCCTTTTTCATCTGTTCCATCACGCCCAGAAGTCCGACACAGCCGCTCATGTTGTCGTAGGAGCCATGGGAGAGGGAAGTGGTGTCGTAATGCGCACTCAGGGTGATGACTTCTTCCCGTGCACCCGGTAGCTCAGCCACTACATTGTGCGATCTGCCTTCGTATTCCTTCTGAAGGATGCTGAGCCGGATATCCCGGGTCCTGTTTTTCACCAGATCCATAGCGGTCTGCGCATTGACCATCGCGCAGAGGACCTTCTTCTCCTCACCCACCACATGCGGACGCAGATCCCGCTGATCGATGTCACGGTTCGGGAAATTCCGGTTTCCGTAACGGAAGAGGATCCCCTTCACACCCGCCTGCATCATGTCTTTGTAAACGAACGGATCGACTCCCTGTGTGTCCAGCAGTACGATCTTATCGCGCGCACTGGCGAGGGAGACCTTGTCCGCGGAAGGCAGATAGAGCAGTTCCGCCTCAACAGTGCCACTGCCGCAGCAGGAGAGTCCTCTGCACGGGATCTCCTTCCCGTCTGCCAGAAGGACCGCTTCCTCGATCTCACCCATCGGAACGGAAAATCCCTCCAGATGAGCGGAGACACCCATCTCTTCACAGCGGGCTTTCAGGTATTCTGCAGCACGGAGTTCTTCCGCACTGCCGCTGGTGTGCACGTAATCCGTGTCAAGAAAAATCTGCTTCAGTTTTCGCTGATTCATTCCTGTGCTCCTTCCTGCCCGGGACGCGGGTAGTTTGTTGATTTACTATATCATATCCCTTTTCCGGAGACAAGGCGGATGAAAAAGAGACCGGCAGCCTTGAAGAAAGAACTGCCGGTCGGGGGAAAAGGGATAATGGAGAAAAGTCGGTATTAATGTGTGGGAGAGTTCAGGCGTCCTGCCCGATCACGGTCGGTACCGCGTCGGGAGGAATGGGGCAGGTATAGCCCCGGGCTGCTTTTACAGCGAACTCCGCGCGGGCTGCCTGCAGCAGTTCTTCATTCTCAAACAGCTCGATCCCGGCCAGCGCCAGGACCTTCGCAGCATAAAGCAGACCTTTGTCACCGATGGAGGAAGCCCCGCAGGAAACGATCTGCCAGGAATGGCCGGGCACTCCGGACGGCTCACAGACTGTATGGAACTGCGCGGTAGGTGTCAGCCAGCTCACATCGCCCACATCTGTGGAACCGGGAGAGAAATCATCTCCGTGATAGAGCGGGCAGATGAAATCATTGAGCGCCTTCTGCCCGTTATTGCTGAGGAGACGCACCTGCTCAGCAATCTCAGCGCTGCATTGGGCACCCATTCCGGGCAGCCGTCCGCTGTCGGGAGCAGTGGCTTTGAGGGCGGCCGCATAGGCCAGTTCCTCTTCGGTGTAGGACGGAGGACCGACCTGCACCATTTTCTCGTAAAAGAGTTTTTCAAGAACGGAATTCGGGACCGTGTTGGCCGTGCCGTCCACAAAGATACGCTCATATGTCGTCTCGGTCATGAGCGCGGCCCCTTTGGCAATCTTATCCACACGGGCCTGCAGGGCAATCGAGTCCTCCACGGCCACCGAGCGGACCATATAAAGCACCTCCGCTTCGGACTGCACCACGTTTGGGGAAATGCCTCCAGCATTCGTGATGGCATAGTGAATGCGGCAGTCGCTCTTCATGTGCTCACGCAGATACTGCACGCCGGTGTTCATCAGTTCCACGGCGTCAAGAGCTGAGCGGCCGATTTCGGGGTTGCCCGCGGCATGGGCGGCAATACCTTTGAATTTATACAGGACCTGGATGCAGGAATTGCAGGTGCCGGTCTCCACCTCGTTCACGCTGGAGGGATGCCAGGTCAGCGCGGCGTCCAGACCCTTCCATATGCCTTCACGCGCAAGGAAGGCTTTCGCGGCGCCGCCCTCCTCTCCTGGGCAGCCGTAAAAGATCACCGTGCCCGGAGTCCCGCTTTGTTCCAAATATTCCTTGATGGCGCAGGCAGCTCCGAAGGACGCGGCACCCAGCATGTTGTGTCCGCATCCGTGACCGGGATCGATGGCTTTATGACCTGCGGCAGGAGTTTTGAAGGGGACTGCAGCCTTCTGTGAAAGGCCGGAGAGCGCGTCAAATTCACCCAGAATGCCGATCACCGGCATTCCGCTTCCCCAGGAACCGCTGAAAGCGGTGGGAATGCCGCAGAGAGACTCTGTAACCGTGAATCCTGCAGATTTCAGGGCATCGATATAGAGTGCGGCGCTTCGGACCTCTTTGAGGGAGAGTTCGGCAAAACCCCACACCGCATGGGAGATCCCCGTCAGCTCCTGCGCATGCTCATCGATATAAGCGATAGTTTTTTGCATCGGATTCATAGGCTCTTCTCCGTCAGAATTCAGTAGAGGACCTTGCTCAGAAACTCTTTTGTACGCGGGTTCTGCGGCGTGTTGAAGACTTCGGACGGGGTACCGCTCTCGGCGATGATTCCATCATCCATGAACAGAACACGGTCTGAAACTTCCTTGGCAAACCCCATTTCATGGGTGACGATTACGGAAGTCATGCCGGTTTCGACCAGCTTTTTGATGACGTCCAGCACCTCGCCCACCATTTCAGGGTCAAGCGCGGAGGTCGGCTCATCAAAGAGCATCACGTCCGGTTCCATGGCCAGCGCGCGCACGATGGCAAGACGCTGCTTCTGTCCGCCGGATAGTCTCCCCGGATGCTCGGCGGCTTTATCCAGTAGCCCCACGCGTTCGAGCAGGGCTTTCGCAGCCTCGTCCGCCTCGGCCTGGGTCTTCTTTTTGGTCAGCACGGGAGCCAGTGTGATGTTTTCCATCACGCTCAGGTGCGGAAAAACATTGAAATGCTGGAACACCATGC
>JAEEGL012712530.1_pt1 | contig 11026 bp, 7 predicted proteins | sample 9134231 | NCBI WGS metagenome assembly JAEEGL01 (sample SAMN16246548, study PRJNA631951) | gut metagenome | biome: gut microbiome; feature: rumen; material: fiber-attached | host: Bos | place: Iran: Karaj | collected 2018-10
ATGGACGAATACATTGACTACTACAATAATGAGCGCATCCAGGCGAAAACAAAGTGGATGCCACCTGTTAAATACAGAATGGCATCCACCTGTTAAGCCTCGGTCATAAATCAATGTGTCCAGGAAACTGGGTACATATCAGTGCGGCGGAGGCCTTGTTTTTTCGCCTTTTCTTTCTCTTATTCCATCCCGATCAGATGGTATTCCATCACCTGGCTGCGGCAGTCGAAGTTTTCCAGCTTCAGATAGTACTCCGCGCAGTCGATCAGCGCCTTGGCGGGCGTTAAGCCCACCAGCTCGGAGCCGATGATCCTCACCCCATAGCGGTCCGCCAGCGCGCGGATCATCTCGAACACGTAGTAGAGCGGCGTGCCCTCGTAATTGACCATGTTCATGGAGACCTGCACGAGGCCGCGCTCCTTTAAGTCCACGCCGATCGCCTTGCAGTATTTGAAGCCCCCCGAGGAGCCACGGATCGCTTTGGCGATCTTTTTCGCGATGCTTAAGTCCTGCGTGTCCAGGTTCACGTTGAAGGCGACCAGCGGCATGCGGGCTCCGATAGCCGTGATGCCGGCCGTCGGGTGGATCCTCCGCTCGCCGAAATCCGGCGCCCAGTCGGGCTCCAGCAGCTTTTCCGGCATGCCTTCGAACTGGCCCCGGCGGCAGTCCGCCAGATTCCGCCGCTCGGGACGGGTGGCCGAGTCCTCATAGAGGAAGGAAGGGATGCCGAATTCCTCCCAGATGCGCTTCGCGACGCGTTTGGAGAGCTCCACGCATTCCTCCATGCTGACGTCCGCGGTCTGCGGCACAAAGGGGATCACGTCGGTGGCGCCCATGCGCGGGTGCTGGCCCGTATGCTTCCGCATATCGATCTTTTCCGCGGCCAGACCGGTCAGCTTCACCGCCGCCTCCTCGATGGCCTCGGGCGAGCCTAAGAGCGTAAAGACGCAGCGGTTGTGATTGCCGTCGGACTGGACGTCGAACAGGAAGCAGCCGGGGATGCTTTTCGCGCAGCTTTCCAGCACGCCGAACGTCTCGGGATCCCGCTCCCGGCTCACGCTGAAATTCGGGATACATTCCACTAATTTTGCCATAAAAGGCCTCCTTCAAGAGGGTTTTCAGAACTGGTTATTACACCGCCAGTATACAGGAAAAGGCTAAAAGAAGCAAGAAAAAAGGAGAGCCGGCCGCCGTTTGCGAAGGAAAAAGGCGTCAGGCAGAGCAGGAGGCTGGCCGGATGCCCCGGATCATCGGCCCGGGAGGAAAAGGGCTGTTTTCTCTTTTCATTTCCTTCAAAACGTGTTATAGTAAATACGGATTCCGGAGCAGGTTTATCTCCGATAACGAAACAAAATACGGGAAAAGAATAAAAAAAGCGACAGAGGCCGGTCTGACTGTGCCCCGAACGCTTATCAGGAAAGGCAAAAGCATGATCGATTATTCCGATGCCATGAAGATCCGGCTCGATTACGAGCTGCCGGCTTACCCGAAGATGGATCCGCGCTACCGCCGGGCCCCGAAACGGGAGGCGATTTTATCCGAAAACGACAAAGTCCTGGCCATACAGAACGCCCTGCGCTACATCCATCCGGATCACCATGCGCAGATGGCGAAGGAATTCGCGGCCGAGCTGGAGGAGAGGGGCCGCATCTACGGCTACCGCTTCCGTCCGGAAGGCGCGCTGCACGGCCGGCCGATCGACGAGTATAAGGGAAAGTGCATCGAGGGGAAGGCGATCCAGGTCATGATCGACAACAACCTCGATTTTGACGTGGCGCTCTACCCTTACGAGCTGACCACCTACGGCGAGACCGGCCAGGTCTGCCAGAACTGGATGCAGTACCGCCTGATCAAGAAATATCTGGAGGAGCTGACCGACGAGCAGACCCTGGTCGTGATGAGCGGCCATCCGCTGGGCCTGTTCCACTCGCACAAGCTGGCGCCGCGCGTCATCATCACGAACGGTCTTATGGTCGGCACCTTCGACGACTTAAGGCACTTCAACCGGGCGGCGGCGCTGGGCGTGGCGAACTACGGCCAGATGACGGCCGGCGGCTGGATGTATATCGGCCCGCAGGGCATCGTGCACGGCACCTTTAATACGCTCTTAAATGCCGGACGCCTGAAGCTCGGCATCCCGCAGGACGGGAACCTGGCCGGCAAGCTCTTTATTTCCGCCGGTCTGGGCGGCATGAGCGGCGCCCAGGGCAAGGCGGCGATGATCGCCGGCGCGGCTGCGATCATCGCGGAGGTGGACGCCTCCCGCATCGCGACGCGCTACGAGCAGGGCTGGGTCTCGCACCGCACGGATTCGCCGGAGGAAGCGCTGCTGATTGCACGGGAACACCAGAAAGACGGCACGCCCTGCGCGGTGGCCTATCACGGCAACATCGTGGACCTTCTGGAATTCCTCTACGAAAAGAACGTGCACGTGGACTTAATGAGCGACCAGACCTCCTGCCACGTCCCCTATGAGGGCGGCTACTGCCCGCAGGGCTTAAGCTTCGAGGAGCGCACCGCCATGCTGCGGGACGATCCGGCGCTTTTCCGCAAGCTGGTGGACGCGACCTTAAAGCACCACTATGAGATGATCTGCAAATTCCACGAGCGGGGCACCTATTTCTTCGACTACGGCAACAGCTTCCTGAAAGCGGTCTACGATACGGGCGTGAAGTCCATCTGCCGAAACGGCGAGGACGACCTGGACGGCTTCATCTTCCCGTCCTACGTGGAGGATATCCTGGGGCCGCAGCTCTTTGACTTCGGCTACGGGCCCTTCCGCTGGTGCTGCCTCTCCGGAAAGCAGGAGGATCTGGACAAAACCGACGAAGCGGCCGCCGAGTACATTCTGGCGCACAACCGCCGCTATCAGGACTACGACAACTACGTCTGGGTCCGTGACGCAAAGAAGAACAAGCTGGTCGTCGGCACCAAGTGCCGCATCCTCTATCAGGACGCGATGGGCCGCATGAACATCGCCTTAAAATTCAACGAGCTGGTGAGAAAGGGCGAGATCGGGCCGGTGATCCTGGGCCGCGACCATCACGATACGGGCGGCACGGACGCGCCTTTCCGTGAGACCTCGAATATCAAGGACGGCTCCAACATCATGGCCGACATGGCCATCCAGTGCTACGCGGGCAACGCGGCGCGCGGCATGAGCTACATCGCCCTGCATAACGGCGGCGGCACCGGCATCGGCAACGCCATCAACGGCGGCTTCGGCATGGTGCTGGACGGCTCCGAGCGGGTGGATACCATCCTCCGGATGTCCATGCCCTGGGATACCATGGTCGGCGTGGCGCGCCGCAGCTGGGCCCGCAACGAAAACGCCATGGGCGTAGCGGCCGAATACAACGAAACGAACCCCGGCACGGACCATATCACGCTGCCCTACGTGGCGGACGCGGCCATGATCCGGAAGGTGCTGGAACTGTAGGATTTCTACCAAATATGACGGAAGACCCGGCCCCCTTTTCGGAGGGCCGGCAGGAGAAGAAGCAGAATGGACAGGACTTTGATCTACAACATCGGTCTTTTGGCGACGCCTACGGGCAGCAAGGCCAAGGGCGGAAAAGAACAGGGGAAGATCCGCTTCCTGAAGAATGCGTGGATCCTGATCGGGGGAGACGGAACGATCGAAAAGATCGGGACGGGAAAAGCGCCGGAAGTCAAAAAATCGGACAGGCACTTTAACGCCAAAGGACAGCTGGTCACGCCGGGCCTTGTCGATGCCCACACGCATCTGGTCTTCGGCGGCTGGCGCCAGAACGAGATGGGCCTGAAGCTGCACGGCGCATCCTATCTGGATATCTTAAACGCCGGCGGCGGGATCCACTCCACCGTGCAGGCGACGCGGGAAGAACCGGAGGAGGCGCTGTTTAAGAAGGCGCTGATCAACCGGCTGGCGATGCTGCATACGGGCGTCACCGCCTGCGAGATGAAGAGCGGCTACGGACTGGACCGCGAAACGGAGCTGAAGCAGCTGCGGGTCATGAAGCGCCTTAAGGAGGAAGGCTTCTGCCCGAACGACGCGCTGACCTATCTCGGGGCGCACGCGGTCCCGAAGGAATACGCCGATAACCGGGAGGAATATATCCGCCTGATCTGCGAGGAGTGGATCCCGGAGATCGCGAAGGAAGGCCTGGCCGAATATACGGACGTCTTCTGCGAAAAGGGCGTCTTCACGGCGGAAGAGTCCCGCCGCATCCTGGAAGCCGGCCTGAAGAACGGCTTAAAGTCCAAGATCCACGCGGACGAGATCGAAGCCATCGGCGGGAGCGAAGTGGCGGGCAGCCTGCACGCGGTCTCGGCGGAGCATCTCATCAAATGCACGCCGGAAGGCATCAAAGCGCTGGCCGAAGGCGGCGTCATCGCCTGCCTGCTGCCCATGACGAGCCTGTATCTGGGCGCGGATTACGCGCCGGCCCGGGCCATGATCGAAGCGGGCGTTCCGGTCGCGGTCGCCTCCGACTTCAATCCGGGCTCCTGCCCTTCCCACAACCTGCAGCTGGCCATGAATCTGGCCTGCCTCAAATACAAAATGACGCCGGAGGAGATGCTGACGGCCGTGACCTTGAACGCAGCGGCGGCCATCGACCGCGCGGATAAGATCGGGACCGCCGAAGTCGGAAAACAGGCGGATCTCATCATCTGGGAGGCGCCGGATCTGGATTTCCTCGGCTATCGCATGGGAAGCAACCTGGTGTCCGTGGTGTTCCGGGGCGGCATGCCGGAAACGGTCGGCCGGTACAGCTATTACGATCCGGCCGAGCACAGAAAGCCGCTGCCGCAGGAAATTAAAAAAGTGGAGATCGACGGCCGGCACCTGACGCTGGAAGAACTGGTGGCGGTCGCCCGTTTCGGGGCAAAGGTCAGCCTGGATCCGGAGGCGAAGGCAAAAATGCAGGCCTCCCGGGATCTGACCGAAAAGATCGCGGACGAGGGCCGCGTCGCCTACGGCATCACCACCGGCTTCGGGGATTTCCAGAGGGTCGCAGTTCCGGAAAGCTGTTCCAACAAGCTTTCCACCAATCTGATCTTAAGCCACTGCACGGCGGTCGGCGACCCGTACCCGGACGACGTCACCCGCGGCATCATGCTCTTACGGGCCAACGCGCTCTGCGGCGGCTATTCGGGCGTGCGGCCGGTGCTGGTGGAGATGCTGATCGAAATGCTGAACAAAAACGTCCTGCCCGTAATCCCGCAGAAGGGCTCGCTCGGGTCTTCCGGCGATCTGGCGCCGCTGGCGCACATGACCCTGCCGCTGCTGGGCCTCGGAGAGGCGAAATATAAGGGAAAGGTCCTGCCCGGCGCGGAGGCCATGAAGCGCGCGGGCATCCCGACCTTAACGACGCTGGTCTCCAAGGAAGGCCTTGGCATGACCAACGGCACCTGTGCCATGACGAGCGTCGGCGCGCTGGCCCTCTACGATACGCGGCAGGCCGTCGAGATGGCGGATATCATCGCGTCGATGGATTTCGAGGCCCTGACCGGTCTCAAGAACGCCTTCGATCCGCGCATCCACTGGGTGCGGAGACAGGCCGGCCAGATCACGACCGCCCGCCATATGCAGTCGCTGCTGCAGGGATCGGAGATCATCGACAACGCACAGCAGGACCGTGTTCAGGACGCCTACGCCCTGCGCTGCATCCCGCAGGTGCATGGTGCGGTGCGCGACGCGCTGGAATACGTTTTCTGGATCGTGCAGCGCGAACTGAACGCGGTCACGGACAACCCGCTGATCTTCCCGGACGACGAGGCCGTCATCTCTGGCGGCAACTTCCACGGCGAGCCCATGGCGATCCCCTTCGATACCCTGGGCATCGCGGCGGCGGAGCTGGCGGGCATCTCGGAGCGCCGCATCGAGCGGATGGTGAACGCCCAGCTTTCGAACGGCTTAACGCCCTTCCTGACCAAGGAAGCCGGTGTCAACTCCGGCTTCATGATCGTGCAGTACGCGGCCGCGTCCATGGTCTCGGAGAACAAGATCTACGCGCACCCGGCCTGCGTGGACTCGATCCCGTCTTCGGCGGGGCAGGAGGACTTTGTCTCCATGGGGACCACCTCGGCCCGCACGGCGGCGATGATCGTGGAAAACCTGTACCACGTGCTGGCGGATGAGCTCCTGACCGCCTGCCAGGGCATCGACGTACGGCGCGCGCTGAACACGCACGGCCAGGGCATCACGGCGCTGCACCAGAAGATCTACGACAAAGTCCGCGAGACCATCCCGACCTACGAGAAGGACCGCGAGATCTGGCCGGACATCCGCGAAGCGGAGAGGATCGTCAGGAGCGGCGTGCTGCTGGAGCTGCAGAAAGAAGTATTTCCGTACGCAGATATGGGAATGTATTAAGTGCCGGAATAATAAAAAACAGGACCAAAGGGACAAATCCTTCTGGTCCTGTTTTTTGTTATAGCAGCGGGATCTCACGCGGGTTCCGGGGTCCCGGCCTCCCGGAAGGCAAGAGAGAAGTACCACTCAAGACCGTCGGATAAGGTCAGGCTGGCGAAAGCTTTTTCGGTGGCGAAAAGGACCAGCGTTCCGTCCGCTTCCCGGTATCCGCTTTCGATGCCCTGCATCGCCAGCTCTTCGGCGGCTCCCCGGCAGACCTGTTCGCGCGCCCGCCTCAGAGCCGCGTCATACGCCAGCTGCGCCGTATTCGGCTGCGGCGTCATCATCGCTTCCCAGAGCTTATCCTCCAGGAAAACGCCGTCCTGAATGTAGATATCCAGCAGTTCGCCATAGAAAGCAACTCTTTCTTCATACAGGCTGCGGGCCCATGTCTCACCGATCGGCGCGGTGCCATCGACCAGCGCTTCGCCGTATTTCAGCAAGTCGCCCTCTTTTGTCAGCTGCGCAAGCTTTTCGGGCAGCATTCGTTCTTCCCGGGCTTCCGCCTCATACTCAGCCAGCGTTTTCCCGTCGATCACCAGCTGATCGTCGACGATGGGAAAGGCCGCGATGGCGAAAACGGTGCCATCCGGCTGTTCTTCCAGCGCCTGCGCCAGCGTATAAGCGACCTGCTTGCCGTTCCAGGGCTCATAGGAGGCCGGATCGACCCCGAAAGACGCACCGTCCGCCCAGATGACGGTGACCGGCGGCGCTGCGGTGGTTTCTTTCGGCGGCGTGCTTTCTGCCGGCGGCGTGGGAATGGCGGACGGATCCGGCGCGGTGTCGTTCCCTGCGGTCGGGGGCGTGAATCCGGGCAGCGTCGTGACGGGAAGCGTTTCCTGCGGCGCCGGCTGGGTGTCGGTGTTATCTGCGGGCAGCGGCTGCGGCGCCGCCTGCGTGGAAGATCCTTCCCGGCTGTCCCCGCTTTCCTGTGCGCTTGCCGCAGAAGCCGGACCTATCGGGGTGGCCGTCATGATCGACGGATCCACTCGGTTCTGCTTCCCAAGTCCGAATACCAGCAGCCAGGCAGCGGCCAGCACGCAGACGAGCCCGCCCGCTTTGATCAGAGTGTTTCTTTTCTTTTTCTGCGCCGCCAGGTACTGATCCCGGCGCTCCAGCAGTTCTTCCGTGATCTTATGATAAGTCTTCATATTCAAAGCCCTCCTTTTCCAGTTCAGACTTCAGGGCGGCTTTCGCACGGTACACGAGATTTTTCATCTGACGCGGCGACTTCTTCATGACGCGGCCGGCTTCGGCAGGAGAGAGCTCTTCAAAGAAAAGCAGCCATAAAACCTGCCGGTAGTCCGGCGCCAGCGTCTTTAAAGCCCGGTGCACGGCGATCTTTTGCTCTTCCTTCAGAAACGACTGCTCCAGATCCGTCACGTCGGCGAGGTCTGCGGCGGCGTCCTCGTAGGAGAGCGGCGCCGTTCTCGCCTGATGCCGCAGGTGGTCGAGCGCGATGTTCCGCGCGACCGTATACAGCCAGGTCTTAAAGCCGGACTCCGGCTGAAAACGCGGCTTCCGGGTGATCAGGCGGAAGAAGGTCTCCTGCATAAGCTCCTCGGCCGTGCTGAAATCGCCGACGAAGCCGAGCAGGAAGAAGATCAGGCCGTCTTTGCAGTCCCGTACGATTTCCTCTAAACCCTTATCATCCCCGTCAAGGAAACGGCGGTAGCTGCAGGCACCGTTATCCATTGACCGACTCCTTTCTTCTCATGGGCGGCGCATGCTCCGCCCTGTCTCGGAAGGGGAAGCAAAGCCCCTTCACCGCTTAAACGGACGGCGGCGCAAAAAGTCTCACCGCGCGCCTGTTTGGGAGGACTTTTTTTCGTTTTTATGGTACAATAAAATCCGAAGAGTGTCAAAAGAAAGAGGCGGTTTCGATGCGGACCCGCCGGAAAAGGAACAGGAGAGGGCTATGTATATCTGGACCGGGATCGACGTGGATGATCAGCTGGCCGGCATCCGGGAGAAGGTGCGGCAGCTGGAAAGGGAGCAGGGAGTGACGAACTCCAATCTGACGCTGCCCTTTCACATCTCGCTGAAAATGTCCTTTGAAATGGATGAGGCCCGCGCGGCTGAGGTCGTTGACACCCTGGAGACGTTTTACCGGAAGCTGCAGCCTTTCGAGATCCCCGTTTCCGGCGTTGAATATCACACAACGATCGCGTGGATCCGCATGAAAGAGAATGAAACGCTGAACCGCATCCACAACGGATTGAACGACCTGCTTGCGGAGCGCTTCGGCGTGGGTCTGCACGAATACGACCGGGACTTCCTTTTCCATACGACGCTGTGCATGGATGAAGAGGCAGACCTCGTCCGCCGCTTCTACGAAGCGCTGAAGGACGAGCCGCTGCCGGCCGTGCTGAAGGCGGAGCCTTTCCTGATCGGTGCCTCCCCGAGCGGGGCGCTGGGAACCTACCGGGTGGTGAGAAAAGTATGAAACGAAGAATTCTGACGATTATTGTAACGGTCTGCCTGCTGCTTTCCGCCTGCGGGCCGCAGCCCGCGCCGACGGAAACGGCGGCGCCTCCGTCCAAAAGCACGGCAGCCCAGACGCCTGCGCCTACGGCAGCCGATCCGGCCGAGACCACCGCGCTGGGCAACGAATACGTGCACACCGGCGGCCGGGACGCCGTCGGGGAAAACGGCGTGGTCGCGACGGGCCGTGAGGACGCGACGCAGATCGGCATCGATATCCTGAAGGCCGGCGGCAACGCGATCGACGCGGCGGTCGCCATCGGCTTCGCCCTGGGCGTGTCCGAGCAGCAGTCCTCCGGTATCGGCGGGGGCGGCTTCATGACCGTGCGCTTCGCCCAGACCGGCGAGGCGGTCTTTATCGATTTCCGGGATATTTCCGGAGCAGGCGCGCGGCTGGACCTGTACGAGGTGCTGGAAAACGGGCAGGTAAAGGATCAGGCCAACAAGATCGGCGCGCTTTCGGTAGCGGTGCCCGGCGAAGTCAAGGGCATGCTGTACGCGCTGGAGACCTACGGCACCATGGACCGGCAGACCGTTATGCAGCCGGCCATCGACATGGCGGAGAACGGCTTCGAGGTCTCGAAGATCACGAGCCGCGACATCAAGGACGCCTACCGGCAGATCCTGGCCTGTCCCGCGACGGCGGCCATCTATCTGGATCCGGACGAGATGCCCTGGGAGATGGGGACCGTGATCACGAACCCGGATCTGGCCGAAACTTTACGGCTGATCGCCGCGCAGGGCGAGGAGGTCTTCTATAAGGGCGAGATCGCGCGGAAGATCGTGGACGCCGTGCAGGCGGCGGGCGGCTACCTCACCATGGAGGACTTCGCGAACTACGAGATCCACGTGACGGAGGCCGTGCACGGGACCTACCGCGGCTGCGACATCTACTCCTCGAACCTCCCGTCCTCCGGCGGCTCCATCATCATCGAGATGCTGAACATCCTCGAGAACTTCGACGTCGGCGCAATGGATCCGGAGAGCGCGGAATACTTCCACCTGCTCTCGGAGGTCATGAAGCTGGGCTTCGCCGACCGCAGCAAGTACATGGGCGATCCGAAGTACGTGGACGTGCCGGTGGAAGGAATCATCAGCAAGGAATACGCCAAAGCGCAGGCGGCACGCATCGATATGGCGAAGGCCGGCGAATACGCGGCCGGCGATCCCTGGGCCTTCGAGTCCGAATCCACCACCTCGTATTCGATCCTGGATAAGGCGGGCAACATGGTGACGGTCACCAAGACCGTGGACGCGACCTTCGCTTCCGGCATGGTGGCGGCGGGCACGGGCATCCTTTTAAACGACACGCTGGTGGATTTCTCGCTGGATCCCGAAAGCCCGAACGTGCTGGGCCCGAACAAGCGGCCCTTAAGCTCCATGAGCCCGACCCTGGTCTTAAAGGACGGGCAGCCACTCATCGCGCTCGGCGCGCCGGGCACCACGCGGATCATCACCGGCGTGATGCAGGTCATCACGAAGGTGATCGACCACGGCATGGATATTCAGGACGCGATCGACGCGGTGCGCATGCACGACGATTTCGGGACGCTGATCCTGGAGCGGCGCGTGCCGGAGAGCGTGATCGAGGCGCTGGAGGCCATGGGCCACAAGCTGAATACCGGTGAGGAATGGTTCACCTTCCCCTGCGTGCAGGCCTGCGAGCGGAAGGCCGACGGGACCTTAAAAGGCGCCGCCGATCCCCGCCGCGACGGCAAAGCGATGGGTTATTAAACGATGAAACAATATAAAAACTATATTTTCGACCTTTACGGTACGCTCGCCGATATCCGCACAGACGAGTGCGATCCGCTGCTTTGGCTGCGCTTCCGGCTCTGGATGGCCGAACACGGCGCTCTGTACGAGAGCCCGGACGCCCTGCGCACGGCCTATCTTTCCGCCTGCGCCGAAAAGCAGGCGGCGGACCCCGATCCGCTCTACGAGCTGGAGCTGAGGGACGTCTTCCGGGAGCTGTTCGCGCAGAAGGGCGTCGCGGCCGGCGACGCTCTCATCGCCGCCACCGCCGTCTTTTTCCGCATCCAGTCCACGAAAAAGCTGAAGCTGTACCCCTGGGTGCGGCCTGCTTTTAAGCAGCTGCGCGCCGCCGGGAAAAAGATCTTCCTGCTCAGCAACGCCCAGGCCTGC
>JAEEGL014149682.1_pt1 | contig 11026 bp, 12 predicted proteins | sample 9134231 | NCBI WGS metagenome assembly JAEEGL01 (sample SAMN16246548, study PRJNA631951) | gut metagenome | biome: gut microbiome; feature: rumen; material: fiber-attached | host: Bos | place: Iran: Karaj | collected 2018-10
GCACCAGAAATAGGGGTTACAACTCTGCTCAATCGCTTTGTCCAACGCCACAGGCGAACCGTGATGGTGCGTACACTTGATAGGTGAACTGCCCGGTCCGGAGCAGGGATAGAGAGTGTTGGGAGTGATAGCCCCTTGTTCCAGACAAACCAAGGCCTGTATCGTCTTGAACGTCGATCCGGGAGGGTAGGTGGCTTGTGTCGCGCGGTTGAGAAGCGGTTTGGTCTTGTCGTTAAGCAAGGCGTTGTAGTTCTTGCTGCGCTCTTTGCCTACCAGCAATTTGGGATTCCACGTCGGATTCGACGCTAATGCCAGGATCTCTCCAGTCTTCGGCTCGATAGCTACCGCGCTGCCGATTTTTCCACTTAGTAACTCTTCTGCCAGCAGCTGCAGCTGGATATCCAAGGTCGTGTATAGATCTGTTCCGGCCTTGGCGGTACGGTCCAGTTCGCCGTTCTTATAACTGCCTTGCATCCGTCCGCGCGAGTCACGCATCAGGACCTCCACACCTTTCTCGCCCCGCAGCTGTTTCTCGTAGGTCCGCTCCAACCCGTCGCGGCCGGAGTAGTCTCCGCGTGTGTAATAATCGTCGCGGTCGATATCATTCTGGTTCACTTCGCCCACGGAACCGAGCACGTGTGCTGCGGCTTTGTAGGTATAGTCGCGCAAGGTCCTTTTCTGGATCTGTACGCCGGGAAACAAGAACAGCGATTCCTGTAGCGAAGCGATATCTTCTTTCTTCAGCTGACTCATGAATACCTGCGGCGTCCATCGGGAGTAGCCGCGGTTCTTGCGTCGGTCTTTGATCTCCGCGATACGTTCGTCGAAGTCCTTGTCGGTTATACCGAGACACGCGCAGAACGCCGCCGTGTCCCATCCTTGTTTCATCTCCCGCATCACCATCGTGATCTCGTAGATCGGCTGATTGAAGACCAGCAACTCGCCGTTTCTATCGTAAATAAGTCCGCGTGAGGGGTAGATCGTCTGTTTGACCAGCGCGTTGTTATCCGCCTGATCTTTGGTCGATTGGTCGATGACCTGCAGGTAAAACAACCGCACTATATACACCAATACCACCACAACGGCAATGCCGCTGATCACATACCGGCGTCTATAGGTAGGGTCGTTGATCATTTATAGATGAATGCGTTATAACCGATGATAATCAGGATGGTCAGAAGGCTGCTGACGGCGGTCTCGAGGAGCACAAAACCCATGTGACTCCAGCTCCAGGCAGCAATCGTGAAGACCGTCAGATGGTGTACCAACACCAGTATAATCACGTATTTGAGCAAGGCTTCCATACCGATGGAGCGCAGGCTGATTTGTTCGTTCAGTCGGTCCTTGTCGCTCACGATAGCGCCTATCAGGTATGGCCGGATGAACATCACGAGGATACACGCCGCCATGTGCACGCCTAAGGAGTTACAGAAGATATCCATAACTATTCCTGCCGCTGCTCCGATGAGCATCTGAACGCTCGCGGGCAGCGTGATCGGCATCATCAGCAGACACAGCACATAGACATACGGATGGCACGCACCCCATAGCTGCAACTGGTCGAAGAGCAGCACTTGAAGCGCCATCACGATGATGTAGCGTATTATTTGTTTACTCCAATCCATCTTGCAACTCCTCCATTTCCTGTTGATGGGTGTTTCCTACTACCTCCACATATTTCAATCGCTTGAAGTTGGTGTGCAACCGAACGCGGATGGTGTAATACGAATCACCCTCTTTCAAAGTGCTATTTTCCACGATTCCAACGGGTATTCCTTCCGGGAAAACGGGACTCAGACCGCTGGTGATGATGGTGTCTCCGGTGTTCACTACCATGTGTGCGGCTACGTCGGTCAGCATTGCAAAACGACTGTCTCTGCCGTCCCATTGCAGCGTACCGATATAGTCGTTCTTGGCAAACCGGCAACTGAGATTCATCTGGGTGTTGATGATCGGCAGCACGACGCTGTAGTTCGTACCCACGGTCCGGACGATGCCGACGACACCGTCTTCGTTACGCACTCCCTGTCCGCGGTGGATGCCGTCTTTGGAACCCCGGTCGATAGTCAGGAAGTTATGCAACTGGTCCGTCGTCATCTGTACCACTTTGGCGGAGCGATAGGTGATGCCGCCGCCGTTTTCAACCGAATCCATCGCACTTATCTCATTCCGCAAGCGGGCATTCTCCGCCGCCAACTGTTCGTTCTGGCTGCGTAACGAGAAATAGCCGCGCATCTCGCTCAGCTGCTTGTGTTGCCATGCTACCGCGTCGTTTGCCGTACTCAGCAGACTGCTCCTCGGATACACATTATTGAACCCGATGAGCAAAAATGCAGCAACTTCCAAGGCGATGAACACGAGGAAGTTGCTATAACGCAGCAGTATTTTCAGCAAATTCTGCATCGTCTATGCTATTAGCGCAGCAGGAAGCCGAAGTTATTCACGTTCTTCAGCGCCACACCTGTTCCGCGAGCTACGGAGTGCAGAGGATCGTCCGCTACGTGGAACGGAATAGTGATCTTATCCGTCAGACGGCGTGCCAGACCATGCAGCAACGCACCACCACCTGTCAGGTAGATACCGCGTTTCACGATATCCGAGTACAACTCCGGAGGAGTGGACTCCAAAGCCTGCAGGATAGCGCCCTCGATCTTCGAGATACTCTTCTCCAGACAGTGGGAGATCTCTTGATAACTTACCGGAACGGACATCGGCAGAGCCGTCACTTTGTTCGGACCTACGACGATGAAATCCTCCGGCGCGTCCTCCAGCTCCGGCAGAGCCGAACCTACCTGGATCTTAATGCGCTCAGCCGTCGGCTCGTCGATACGCAGGTTGTGCATACGACCCATGTATTCGATGATATCCTGGTTGAAATCGTCACCAGCGATCTTGATGGACTTGTTACTTACGATGCCGCCGAGAGAAATGACGGCGATCTCCGTCGTACCACCACCTATATCTACGATCATGCATCCTTCCGGACTCTCTACGTCGATACCGATACCGATAGCTGCGGCCATCGGCTCGTAGATCATATAGACGTCACGGCCGCCGGCATGCTCCGAGCTGTCACGCACCGCACGGATCTCCACCTCGGTCGATCCCGAAGGGATACATACGACCATACGGATCGAAGGAGAGAACAAACGTGCCTGCTTCGGAATCATCTTGATCATGCCGCGGATCATCATCTCGCAAGCGTAGAAATCGGCGATCACGCCGTCCCGCAAAGGACGAACGGTACGAATCATACTACCGCCCTTACCAATCATCTGTTGTGCCTTGCGGCCGACGGCAACCATCTTGTTGTCCGCCATAGAAATAGCCACTACCGACGGCTCATCAATCACGATCTTGTCATCGCACATGATAATCGTGTTCGCCGTTCCGAGGTCGATAGCAATCTCTTGTGTAAAAGAAAAAAGTCCCATTTTAATATTGTTATTTGATTTATCTCTGTTTTCTTCTTTGGGGCTTGTGCTTTTGTCTGCCTCTGTGCACTTTTGTCCCATCTTTGGGGCAACCTTCTCTCCCCTCTTACCCACTAACCCATACTTACCCAAAGTAAAATCGGGTGCAAATTTACAACTTTTTTTTCATATATGCAAGCGCGTGCGAACTTTTTTGAAATAAAAATTATTGCCACCCTTCGCAAAGAGCAGCAATTCTATCTAATCAAATTTGCCATATTTCCCCGATGGAATCGAGAGAACTTAGCATTTCTTCCAAAATTGTATTCGGGTTCTCTATCGGCAAGTTTTTGACGATTTTTCTTTGTTTTTTATAGTTCGAATGGGTGAAGAGTTCCAACACAAGAGCAGCGCAACGTCAGCGCGACGTGTGCTGAATGGTCTAGGATTAGTACGTTTTTGGTTGGTGGTCCCTCCGATAAGGGTAGGTAATAAGTAGGGCAATAACGAACGAATAACGAACGAATAACTAATGAATAATTAACTTATAACTAACGATTTGACTTTCGCCGGGACTGATTTGATCAGTGACTAAGGCAGTTTAATAAAAAAATGACATGACACTTTTGACACATTCTATCTTTTTGATAGCTCTGCGTCCTATTTGACGTATCAAAATGTAAACAATCGTCCCAAAAATCGCGCGCATTTTTGACTTTTTGTAAGAAAGTGTCAAAAGTGTCAAAAGTGCCAGTGCAAATTTTTATAAATTATGATGACTTTTCCTAAATAGTGTTGACAGTTTTTTACTTATTTTAACTAAATTACTTGTCACTCTCCTGGAATCTGTTTACACTTTCCTAAAAGAGTTTACAGTTGTACTAAATTTGTTTACACCCATCCTAAATTGATTGACGGATGTTGTACTGATTTTGTTGACAGCGTTCCTGATAACCCTTCCAATGCCTCTGTTGTGTGCCAACTTGTTGGTGCGCAACAGAGGGCGTTTGATAATCGATACTCATATGCGGACGGCTATCATTATAAAAGGTTATAAACCGTTCTATCGCCTCATAAGCCTCCTCATGTGAGGCAAACCGCTTGCGACGATAAATGAGCTCTTGTTTTATGATTCCATTTACTCGCTCTGCTATCGCATTGTCAGTCGGTTTGTAATCCTCTGTCATACTAATACTTATATGGTGTAGTTCTAACTCCTCCACATAGGCATTGCAGCAGTACTGGATACCTCTGTCCGAATGATGGATCAGCCCGCTAAGATCGTCTTTTCCGGTTTGTCTAATTGCCATTCTAAGCGCCTCTAATGTATGTCTCGCGCTTAGCGAATCGGCTAAACACCAGCCTATAATCTTATGCGAGTAAGCATCCGTCACCAGATGCAAATAGTCGCTGTCTCCTTCTATGTCAATGTACGTTATATCACTCACCCACAGTTGATTAGGCGCCGTTAGCGCTAAACCTTTGATGAGGTTCTTGTACTTATGGAACCGATGGTTTGAGTTCGTTGTATGCCTCGGAAGAGGACGCGGCAACGTCAATCCATACCTGTCCATTATTTTAAAGAACGCATCTCTACCGGGCATCCAATCAGGCATATAAGCGTCTTGGATCATGCGCCACATCTTGTATCTTCCGATGCCTGCATCTTCTTCACGTATCGAACGAGCCATCTCTACGATTGTACGTTCACGCGTCAGATAGTTGGCATTGCGGTCGCGTTGTTGGTAGTAGGCCTGTCTTGTTCGGCCAAACAGCTCGCAAGCAGCTTCTACTGACAAGCCTCGCTGCTTGCATAGTCTCTCTACTGCTTGGCCCCAGATTTTTTTCGGATCTGGATGCCTTGCTCTTCAGCTATGTCTATTAGCGTATTAAGCGCTATATTCTGCATCTCAGACTTCTCCAACTGGTGTTGCAAACCAGCTATCTGAGCTAATAATTGTTGACGTTCTGCATCTTCCATTGCTCGGCTTCTTTTGTTTTCGCCTGCAAAGGTACTACTTTTTTTTGAATTATACAAGCGATTTTTCCATGTTGATATGGTCGATCCGCTATTTAGACCATATTTTCGAGCAATTTCTGCTCCGGTTAGATCACTTGTTTCGTACTCATGGAGGATTGCTAATCGATCTGCAATCGTAAACTTTTTTAATCTTTTGTCCATAACGACACCTTTTTTAGTGTCAACATATTTCAGGACAAGACAATCCTTATCCTCTTGTATCTGTCTCGTATGTCTCTCGTAACATGATCCCATGATGGTCAAGTGAATGAAAGATGATTTGAATGATGTCCACTACATATCATAATGCCAATGGCAGGGGAAGGAAGTCTGTTCTTAAAAGAAGGAAGGACTACTCCTAAACAAATGGGCAATGACAAATGACCAATTACCAATTTAAAAAGCCCAATCTTCGTTTTTAGATTAAAAATCTAAGTTTTTTAACGAATATTTGGCTTTTTTCTTGTGTATTTTAAATATTTTTCGTAACTTTGCAGGCAAAATTGTGTGTGACAATGAAAGTAGTACTATTAGCTGGAGGATTTGGGTCGCGGATAAGCGAAGAGAGTATCTTCCGGCCGAAGCCGGTGATTGAGATAGGAGGAATGCCTATCTTGTGGCACATTATGAAAGAGTATGCTGCGTGATGTGTAGAGGAGATTAAGAAATTTGAGTCGTAATAAACAAAAAAATCCATATAAAAATCGTCTTAATCTAAAAAAATCCGCAAAACATTTTCGTCAATCAAAAAAAATCCGTATCTTTGTAGAAAAAAAATCACATGAATATATGAGGAATTCTGATTTTGATATTAGTAGACTATCGGAATACAAAGAAGATAATTGTCTTGAGGTAAAAAAAGCTTCAGGCGGACTCCCGCATAGTATATGGGAAACCTATTCCTCATTTGCTAATTCCGAAGGTGGACTTATTGTACTTGGTGTAGAAGAGGATAAGAAGCATCAATTACATGTTGTTGGAGTATCTGATTCAGAGAGACTGATTCGTGATTTCTGGAATACGGTTAATAATCAGCAAAAGATAAGCCTCAATATCCTGACGGATAAGATGGTTTATGAGTATCGTATTGAGGATAAAACCGTTATTATGATTGAAGTGCCTCGTGCGGAGCGGGAGATGCGGCCTGTATATATAGGAATGGATCCTATGAAAGGTACTTATCGCCGCAATCATGATGGTGATTTCCATTGCACGCGTGAGGAAATCGCAGCGATGTATCGCGATGCCTCTCCAGTAAGTGTTGATACGCACGTATTGACCGAGATGGACTTTTCCGTTTTTAATATAGATACAATTCGTGACTACCGCACACGATTTATGCAGTTGCATCAAAATCATGCTTGGACGAATTTACAAGACGAAATCTTTCTCCGACGGATTGGAGCGGTAGGCATATCTTCTGATGACCATAAGATACATCCGACTATAGCGGGTTTGTTGATGTTTGGAAATGAATATGAGATTGTGCGCGTGTTCCCAGGTTATTTCTTGGATTATCAAGAGCAGATGGATGATACTATGCGTTGGACTCATAGAACTACGTCTAATTCGGGAGATTGGAGTGGCAATCTGTTTGATTTCTATTTTCGTGTCATATCTCGTCTTGTCAGCGATTTAAATATCCCGTTTGTACTAAATGGTATTACACGAGTCGATAATACAGAGTTGCATACGGCTTTGCGAGAAGCGATGTTGAACTCTTTGGTACATGCAGATTACTATGGACGTCAGGGTACAATCGTTCGCCGCACAGCATCTATGATTATGTTCTCTAATCCGGGTGACATGCGAATAAGTTTCCGTACGGCTGTCGGAGGTGGAGTTTCGGATCCTCGAAATGCGACATTAATGAAGATGTTCAGTCTCATCGGAATTGGGGATAGGGCAGGAATGGGAATTCCTAATATGATTGACACTTGGCAAAGATTGACAGGATATACACCGATATATGTATCCCAATTTTCTCCAGATAGAACAACTATGTCCATGCAAATAAAAGCTATCGGCGATAAATCGGCGATAAGCAATCAAATCGGCGATAAATCGGTGATAAACGATCAAATCGGTGATAAATCAGGTGACAATAGTACTATTGAGCAAAAGTTGGACACCATTATTGAATACATGCAGATGCATCAGAATGTAACGGTATCGGAAATGGCGGATGTATTGTCAATAAAAGCATCCCGTACGAGGGATTATCTGCGAATGTTAGTTGAAAGGGGTATGCTTATCGCTAACGGAGCAAATAAAAACAGAACTTATTCTTTAAAAAGGATATAAATATTGATTAGTTTGATGTTCAACGTACGACCGATGAGCGGGAGATGACCGACTCACAACCGAGAGACAAACACGACTCGCTTACGAGACAGATTTTTTATTCGTTTTATGAGTAAACCTATTTCAGTATAAGACACATTGATTACGGGAGAGATACGAGACGATAAGGAGATAATATATTATGGAAAAGTTAATAGAATATTTAGTTAAGGCAAATTTATTGCAGGATAGCAGGACGCGCGAATATGTGGAAGTGGTATCTCACAATAAGGCACTAATGGATGCCTTCTCTATTATGCAACGTCGCTCGTTTTATTTAAATGTATTGTATCTTGTGCAAAGTGGCAGAATGACGTTTGCGAATATAGAGGATAAGATGGATTGTATCCGCATCTGCCAAGATGGAATTAGTAAATGTGATATAGAAATGAACGGTTTGCGCAATCGAGTAATAGGAGATGCTTTGCTCTCGCTTATAACACAACCATATGCGAGGTAAGAATAAATGCAAAATGTACACCACTTCGTATATATGGAAATTCAACTCATGGAAATGGAAATGGAAAATGGCACATCCGTTTGAAGGATAAAAGAAAATAATTTCGCATAAATAAATTAAGAAAGTTATGGAACTGATAGTACAAAAAATTCAGCAACTTATTGAACAATTTGTTAATTCTAAGGACATGAGTTCTTTTGATGATGAGGCACAATTTAGAACCGCTTTGTCAAGATATCTATCTACTCACGGAGTTTCGAATATAGAAGAGGCAGATGTCGAAATCGGCAAGGACTGTAAATATAGATGTGACATTATGGCGCATGTAGGAGATGAGTATATCCCCATAGAGTTAAAACTTAATAATGCATCAATAGATGAGTATGAAGAGGATGAAAAGAAATGTGAGCAATATGTGGATGCATTTAGAGATGTCAATTATGCTTTTTGTGTATTTGTCTCTAATATCGAGCATGTCGGATATTATCAAGGACAATGGAAGATATGTGCAAGTAGTAAAGGATATAAATATCTTGTGCTTATGTTCTAATTTCGAGCGCTGCAGATAACTCGAAAAAACATAAAGTCCTAAGTTGACATTAGATTTTATGGAAAATAAGCCTTGTACATTATGTAGGATACGTCCTGCTACCAAACTAAACTCGCATATCATACCGAGTTTTATGATTGCACGTGTGTGTAGTTATGACGGGAGTGGTAAACGTGATAAAGAAGTGATGTTTACTATGTCCACATATGAAGATAAGGTTTATACGGGGCAAATTCCAAGTACAAAGTTAGAAGAACTATTTGATACAGACAAGCTAACAGATGAACGTATAGAAAATGAGCTAAAAGATAATACAGCAGCCAAGGATAATATTTTTTGTCCTGAATGTGAAAGAAATCTATAAATTTATTTAGAATCGCCTTATGCTGAATATTTACATGAAGGAAGACCTATAGATCGTGCAAATGCGTATTTCTTTTGGATGTCTATTGTATGGCGAATGTCAATTTCAGAACAATTTAACTTTCGCCTTCCTCATGCTTTAGAGGTGCATCTTCAAGAAAAACTTCTGGCTTTTATTAATTTAAAAGAAACTAAGCAAGAAGAAGAGATTAGCAAATTGTTAACTACGTGTTTATTTCGGTATAGACTAATTGATTCGCCTGACTATCTACATGAAACAGCAGGCTATTTTGGAGGATGGTTTGATTATAATAAAAATATCCTTTCGCTCACGATGGGAGATAAAATACTTTGTGTGACTTTTAATGAAGATGCTTTACCTGATGATTATTCATATATTGGTTTTGAGGAAGAATTGAAAGGCGCAAAAATTAATAATGGTTTAGATATAGAACGAAGCTTAGTTGTTTCTGCGGAAAGATTTGAGCAAGGAATACAACGGATGATAAAAGAAACTGCATTTAAGAGATTGCAAAATGAGAAAGAACTGGCAGATGCCTTATGGCAAAAAGTGGGTTTGCCAGGAAAGGGGATGCCAAATTATATTTTTCAGGTGTTTATGGAGCGTTTATATTCTGAAGAAAGTAAACAAGGAGACCGAAAAACAACAGAGAGATATGTGGAGTTATTTAATGAAACATTACAATCGTTTGGTTTTAATCCATGCTAATTAGTGAAAAAAATGAAAGAATTTAGAGATTATGATATTACAATTCCTGATTTAGTTTATGATATTGTAAACTATTTTCGAGCATCTAACAACATAAAGGCCCCGGCAAAGAAATCTATTCTGGATTATTGTATGAATTCCAAATTTAGCAAAACACCAGAAGCAAAAGGAGAAATTGTCCAGCCAGATGTTGTGCTATTAATATGCGAGAATCTTGTAAAGAAAAGATATCTTAATTGTATAAAGTACGGAGCAGGAGCAATGGGAATGGATGCCAATTATATTTTCCTTTGTCAAAATGACGAATTCTTTTTATCGAAACCAGATGCTCTTGTGTTCAGTTTGAATTGTATGGCATACGGCTTCCCTTATATTTATGCGTCTTTTAAAAACGATGTGCTTCCTGTGATAGTAAAAGATAAAAAAGGCGATGTCACAATGGGTACTTGCTTCCGATTTAGTACGGGAATATTAACAGCAAAACATTGTTTAGAGGCAGCAGAAGTGTCTATCGATGGATATACTGTTGAACAGTTGCAAAAGTACGCTACATTTATAAGTAAGGATCCGAATATTGATCTTGCATATATAGAGTTACAAGAGCATTCGCGTTTTGTACCAGGAGATGCAAATGTTCTAGATGAAGTATTAGTAATGGGATATCCGAAAATACCTATGTTTAATGCATTCTGTGCAGCAGAGCGAGCAGCTATCTCTTCTATTCCGACAAGAGGCGCGGTTGCTTCGCTTGCAGACCAATACCTTTCTCCTAGTGTAGGACCATTAATGTTAGTGACAGCCCGCATTCGAGGTGGAAATAGCGGTGGACCAATCATTAATTCCAACGGACAAGTGGTAGGTGTAGCTTTCTCAGAGCCGATGTCTGAAGGTAATTATGATGAAATGGGGTATGGTGTGGCTTATCCAATAAGTGTATTTGGTCGATTGTTAGATGATTGTGAGATAATGCATGTGAATTATGTTGATAATGTATCATAATAATATCTGACTTTTCCTAAATAGTGTTGACAGTTTATTTATTAAATTACCTAAAATTATTGTCACTCTCCTGGAATCTGTTTACACTTTCCTAAAAGAGTTTACAGTCGTACTAAATTTGTTTACACCTATCCTAAATTGATTGACA
>JAEEGL014191673.1_pt1 | contig 11026 bp, 5 predicted proteins | sample 9134231 | NCBI WGS metagenome assembly JAEEGL01 (sample SAMN16246548, study PRJNA631951) | gut metagenome | biome: gut microbiome; feature: rumen; material: fiber-attached | host: Bos | place: Iran: Karaj | collected 2018-10
CACACAATGATTAACTTAGATTCTAAATTTGAAATAAAAAGCAGAGGCTTACTTGATGCTGAAAATTCAGTATCTCTTTTCGATTTTTATCAACCTCTAGTGTTTAGTGATGGAGTTTATCTTTATCAATACTTAGTTCATGAATTCAAAAGTAAAGAATGTGAAGGAGTTGTAGGTGATTTAGTCGCTCATTCAGGCTTAACTTTTGAAAAATTTTTAGTTGCAAAAAAGAGTTTGGAATCAGTTAATTTAATTTCAACTTACACAAAAAAAGGATCTGACTTATTTAAATTTGTTTTAAACGATCCTCTTCCTGCAAAAGATTTTTTAAATCATATTGTTTTAAGTGGACTTTTTAGAGGAACAGTAGGAGAAGAACGTTTTGAATATTTAGTTAAGAAATATTCACATAATATCGATCTTGAAGGCTTCGAAGATGTAAGTGCTGCAATTAACGATACTTATCGATTAAATTTTGAATATTCAACTTCAAATATTGATGGTTTAGTCGGAAGAACTAAAGTACATTTAAAAGATGATTTTAGTAGTGCAAAATTATTCAAGATTTTAGAAAAGAGAAGTGGGATTCGCGCATCTTCATTTACTGAAGAAGAAATTTCTAAAATTGAGCACCTCGCTACTCTTTATGGCTTAAATGAAGAAGTTATGGCTGATATAGTTTCATCTTCATTTACATTGATGAATGAATTTGGGAAGAAATATGACGATGATAAAGCTAGAAAGTTAGCAGAAGTTCATCTTAAGTCTCATCCAAAATCAGCAAAAAAGAATACAACTAAAACCGAACTTAAGAGCGAAAGCGATGTTGCAAAACAAATTAGTTATTATGATAGCATGTCTCCTTTTGCATTCTTGAAATCAAAGCAAAACAATATTGATGTATCACAAGCTGATGCAAAAATTATTGAAATGCTTTCTTACGATTATGGTTTTTCAAATGGAATGATTAATGCTTTAATCGATTATGTTTTAGGTGTTAAAGAAGGTGAATTAAATAAAAAATATATTGAAAAAATTGCATCTACTTTGGTAAGAAAAGGATGTGAAGACACACTTTCTGTTTTAGAAAATTTATATAAATTTAATGTAAAAAATACATATTCTAATGAAGAAAATGATTCTGGTAAAAAGAATGTTCAAGTTGTTGAAGATCCTGATGATCCAGAATTTGAGGATTTCTAATTTATGAAACGAGTTGAATTAGGATTTGAAAATGATACTTCTGACTTAAAAGCTTTTAAGGAAGAACTCTATTCAAAAATTGTAAATTCAATTTATTACAATGATTTTTTGAAGCAAGGTTTTACTAATGAAGATATTAAAAATAATTTAACAAAATTTTCAGATTATATTGATGATGCAGAAATTGCAAAAAAGATAAAAACATACAAAGATTGCAGGCTTTTTAATAAATTCGACAGGTTAATGCTTGTTAAAGAAGGTAATATGGTCAATAAAGAATATGTTGCACTTGAACCTTATTTTAACTATACAAATTACATTAATAATTATTTCATTAAAGATTTTAATGACGATTATATTGATGCAAAGTATCTAGAAATTAAAAAAGAAATTAGGCAATCAATTAAAGATAGCTTTGTCGCTGGAGATTGGATTTATCTTTATGGGGCTATTAGAAGCGGAAGAACTTACGCTGCTATTGCGACAGTTAATAAAAAATTCATTGGGAATAATAGTCAAATTGCCTTCTTGAATTCACCAAAAAGATGTAAAGAATTATGTGATTTATACTTTAAAAGTAGACAAGATTTTGATGACTTAATGAAAGCATATTGTGAAGTTGATTGCTTAGTATTTGATGATTTTGGACAAGAATTAAAATCAAAACTTTTAAGAGACAATATCCTTTATGTAATTTTAAGCAAGAGAGCATCTGAAAACAAAATGACTATTTTCACAAGTGATTTTAGTCCATCTCAAATCTTTAAACTTTATTCCAAATTAAAAGATGACACCAACGATGTGATGTCAAGTAGATTTATTGAATTGCTTAAAATGAAAATAAATAATGGACAAGAAACAAGTCCATTACCTATTTATTAATCTAAAGCTTTATCTATATTTTTATAAAAGCTTTCAAAGTTGCCGGTTGCTTCGACAACTTTTATTTTTGGATTTTCTTTTGGATATTCGAATTTATAATTTAGTTTTTTAGAAGTTTGAATATTTTCGTTTCTATTTGCTAAATTTTTAAGTTGTTGCTCTTCAGAAATAGAAATTACTAAGATCTTTTTAAACATATATTCATAATGAGCCTTAAAAAGAAGAGGAACTTCAAAAACAGGACAATCATCGTCTTTTAGAATCTTCAAAAACTCATTTTCAACTAGAGGATGAATATAGTTTTGAAGTTCTTTATTTCTTTCTGGGAAAGCAATTAAAATTTTTCTAGCTTTTAAAGTTAACTCTTTATTATCGATATTAAAAGGAGCTTTGATGATCGATGAAACTTTTCTTTGAATGTGAGGTTTTCTATAAAGTTCATGAACAATTTCATCAGCTGAATATGTTCTATATCCTTTTTCTTTTAAATAATTTAAAGCAGTAGATTTTCCACTTCCAATTGGACCAGTAATTCCAATTGCTTTTTCAAGTTCGTGATTAATTTGACAGTTTGGGCAATAAGTCGTTCCACGTCCACCTATAAAATCTTTGTGGAATTTTGTTCCACATGTTGGACATATTTCACCTTCTCTACCATAACACATTAAAACTTCTTGGAATTTTCCATCAACACCTTCGCTTGGATGGAACGAATGAATTGTCGATCCACCAAGTTCAATAGCTTTATTTAAGATGATTTTAGCTTGTTTTGTTATTTCGATAATTTTATCTTGAGATATATCTTTACCTTTTGTATATGGATTAATCTTTGTTGCATAGCAAATTTCATCAGCATAAATATTTCCGATTCCACAAAGGATAGTTTGGTCTAAAAGTAATTCTTTGATTGGCTTATTTTTATTAAACTTTTTAAATAGCTCAGGAAGATCTTTTTTTTCGACTTTATTTGCTTCTACACCTAGTTTTGAAATCATTGGAAGTGAGTGTAATTCGCTTTCTTTGCATAGATACATAATTGCAAATTTTCTAGTGTCATCAAATGACAAAAAAGTATTATCTTTAAAGAAAAACATTGCAGAAGTGTGTTTAATTCTTTGATTTTTGTCTTGGAGAAATCTAAATTTTCCTTCCATTCTAAGATGTGTAATAATAACAAAATATTCACTTAAATGGATGTAAATATATTTGCCATATCTGGTAATATCTATAATCTTTTTGTTATTTAAAGCAGTCTTAAAAGTATCTAAATCAGATTGAATTAGACGGTCATAATAGACTTCAACTTTTCGTATTTCTTTACCTACAATTAGAGGTTTTAAAATACCGATTACAGTTTCTACTTCAGGCAATTCAGGCATAATTATTTAGCAAGATACCAATTCTTTGCATAACCTCCATCAACTTTTAAAGCGACATTAAGTTTTACACAATTTTCCATAATGTCTTTTACTAATTTATAGATTTGATCTTTTTCATCTTCATATACTTTTAAAATTAATTCATCATGAATTTGAGAAACAATTTTTGATTTAAAGTTTCCTTTATTTAATGCTTCATATACTTTAATCATTGCTATTTTGATTAAATCAGAGGCACTTCCCTGAATTGGAGCATTCATTGCAGCACGTTTAGAAAATTCTCTTAATTGATAATTTTCACTATTAATATCTGGAAGATATCTTCTACGATTAAACATCGTTGTTGCATATCCGTTTGTAGTAGCTTCTTCAACGAGTTTAGTTAAATATGCTTTAATTTCTGGGAAAGCGTTATAGAAATTCATAATAATTTCTCTACTTTCTAAGATAGGAATCTCAAGTTGTTCACTTAAACCCCAATCAGAAATACCATAAACGATACCAAAATTAACTGCTTTAGCTTTTCTTCTTTCAAATGAAGTTGGTTCTCTATCTAATCCAAAAACTAATTTAGCAGTAGCGGTGTGAATATCTTCGTTGCTATTAAACATTTCTATCATAGATTTTGAATTAGAAAGATGAGCTAACATTCTTAATTCAACTTGTGAATAATCTAAAGATAAAATTGAAATATTATCTTCTTTATAATAGAAAGCTTTTCTAATTTGCTTTGATTCTTCATCTCTAGTGCTGATATTTTGTAAGTTTGGTTCAGAACAGGAAAGTCTACCAGTAGTGGTCAAAGCTTGATTGAAAGTACAATGAACTTTCCCATCATTATCGATAAAAGGAATGAAACCATCGATATATGTCGATATTTGTTTTGCATATTTTCTATATTCTAAAATCTTTTCGACAATTGGATGTTGAGATTTAATTGTTTGCAAGTGTTCAACAGAAGTGGAGCCTTTTCTATTTCCAGGTAAACCTAATTTTTCATATAAAATTTGTGCAACTTGTTTTGGAGAATTAATATTGAATTCTTCACCAGCAAGTTCGTAAATATCTTGTGTTAATTTATCAGTTTTTTCTTGATATCCTTTTTTGAAGTCTAGTAAAACATTTTGATCAAGTGGGAACCCTTCAATTTCCATTTCAGCAAGAACGATTGTTAATGGTTGTTCGACTTCATATAAAAGATTAAGTTGATTTAAAGACAATAATTTTTGTTTAATTCTCTCAAATAAAGCGATTGGATAATATGATTTGACTGATGCTAGACTTTTGTTTCCGTTAAAAAGAAGTGGTGAATCAGATTCAAAAGCATAAGAAATATCATAACCAAGAGAATTAATAATAAATTCAAAACTTGATTGAGAATTTGAATCACATAAATAATTAGCAAGAAGAAGATCGAATTCTAAACCATCAATTTTAATTCCTGCATTATGCAAAACACAATAAATTGATTTATAGTCAAAACAATATTTTTTTATGCCTTTATTTTTGAGTAAATCAAGTAACTTTTTATCGTTTAGTAAATTTTCAGTAGATATGTAGTATGTTTTATTGGCGGTTGTTAGTGATATTCCATAAAGTGTTGCTTTATGATAATTTTGATTTGTATCATAGTCAATACCAATACCAATATTATTTTCAAAAACTATATCATTTGAATTAAAAACCTCGCAAAACTCAACTTTTTCTTTTAAATCACTTTCTTTTTTAAATGCTTTTGGAAGTTTAGTTAATAGATACTTGAATTGATATGCTTGGGCAAAATTATTAATTTCATTAAAGTCATAACCTTTATAAATTAAGTCTTCTGGTTCATATGGAAGTTCTCTATCAGTAACGATAATTGCTAGATGTTTACATAGTCTACCATTATCTTGATATTGGATAATATTTTGGCCAACTTTAGAATTTGTATCTGCGTTTTTAATAATTTCTTCAAGTGATCCAAATTTTTGAATAAGTGTTTTTGCTGTTTTATCTCCAACACCTGGTATACCTTTTAAATTATCACTATCATCACCTCTAAGTCCTTTATAATCGGTAATTTGTATTGGTTCAAATCCCCATTCTTCTCTAAAAACTTCAGGTGTCATCGCATGAACATCTTTAAGACCTTTTTTAATCAATTCAATAGTTATTTTTTCATCAATGAGTTGAAGATAATCTTTATCACTTGTATAAATTTCAACATCATATCCTTTTGCAGCTGCTTTTTTTGCCATAATTCCAGCAATATCATCAGCTTCGATTTCTTCAGATTCGTAATGAATAATACCGATTTTATCTAAAAAGTCTCTTGCAACAGGCATTTGCTTTAATAATTCATCAGGTGTTTTTAATCTATTGGCTTTATATTCAGGATATTCTTGGTGTCTAAATGTATGTTTGCCACTATCAAAAGCAACAAAAATAGCATCATCTTTTTTAAGCGTTGATAAAAGAGAAGCTATCATATTTGAAAAAGCAAAAATAGCATTTGTAGGAAAACCATCGGATGTTTTCATTATATTATTTGGATTAATAGAATATGTTGCATAAAATCCTCTAAAGAGAAGACTATTACCATCAATAATTACCATCTTTGCCATAAAATTAATCCGTTACAATTTTGCATGTATTAACTACAAAATTGTCCCTTCCATTTCTTTCTTCTTTATATCCTGTTATATGAACTAAACTATCTTTCTTTAAGTCAACTTGTAATTCTGCAAATAGTGTTGAGAAAATAGTACAATCAATGTCACCTGTATCATCAAAAATAGTAACAAAAGCCATTGGAGCCCCTTTATCTTTTCCTTGTTTAACATTGATTACTTTAATAGCTCTAACAATTGCGATAATATTCGAGTTTTCTCTATATTTTAAATCTGAAATTGCAGTACGTTTAACATCTTTTAAACTTAATGGTAAATGATTAAATGGAGAATCACTAATCATGACTCCAAGAGCAGTCATTTCGTTGTTCATTCTATCAATTGGATCATCATAAGCTTCGATAAGTTTAAATGATAAACCAAAATCATTTAACAATAATCCTTCTTGATAAATACAAGTTGATGCATATTGAATTGCATTTGGAACTGACATTTTCAATGATTTTCTATTTGGTTCTAAAGAATCAAAAGAGCCAGCATCAATAAGCTTTGAAAGTTGATTATCAGTGATTCCGTCTTTTGTTGAAGACATTCTAACTACAAAATCAATAAATGATTTGAATTTTCCATGTTCATTTCGTTCTTTTATTATATTAACGACAACTTTTGATTGAAGGCCTCCAATTCCTAAAAGTGGCATTAATAAGGAATCATTGAAAAGCTCGAATTGATGAGTAGATTCGTTAATATTTGGAAGAAGAACGTTTATTTTAGCTTTCTTAATTTCTGCTAAATATTTTGAAAATTTAACATCATTTGCACCATATTGTTGATCTAAAATTGAAGCATAAAATTCGATTGGATAATGTGCTTTTAAATACCCTTCTTTACAAGCAATCATCGCATAAGAAACTGCGTGAGATTTGTTGAAACCGTAATTTGCAAATTTCAATATTTGTTCAAATAATTTTTCTGCTTCAAAAGAATTACGTCCTTTTTTAATAGAGCCTTTTATAAAAGAATCTTTAAGTTTTAATAATTCGTCTTCATGCTTTTTAGAAATTGCTCTTCTAAAAATGTCGGCTTCAGCAAAATCGAATCCAGCATAAACTTGAACAATTTGCATAATTTGTTCTTGATAAACGATAATACCATAAGTTTCTTTTAAAATAGGTTCTAAAACACTGTTTAGATATGTGACTCTTTCTTTTCCATGTTTTCTTCTAGAATATTGAGGAATAAATTGCATTGGACCAGGTCTATCTAAAGAAATTGTAGCGACAACATCTAAAAAATTATCTGGCCTGATATTTGTAATTGCATTTCCAGCAGCAGCAGTGTCGAGTTGGAAAATTCCCATGGTTCTGCCATCTTTTATGAGATCAAAAATTAATGGATCATCATAAGGAATATCTTCCATCTTAAGATTAATATTTCTAGTTTGTTTAATTTTTCCTAAACATTTTTCAATAACTGTAAGGTTAGATAAACCAAGTAAGTCCATTTTTAAGAAACCTTGATTTTCAAGATAATCTTTTTCATATTGAGTGACACTAAAAGAAGGGGCATCATAATCTAAAGGCATACAATCTCTTAAGTCGTTTTCATTTAAAATAACACCAGCAGCGTGGAGACCTCTTTGACGTGGAAGGCCTTCAATTAAATGTGCTTTATCAAAAATGAACTCAAAATCTGGAGTTTTAAGTAATTCGTTAAAAGCAGGAATTTTTTCGCGTGCATAATCTAAAGTGAAATTTTGAGATTGGTCGCTACCTTTGAAAGTTGAAGGGATAGTTTTGCTCATCAAATCGATAAATTCTTTTGGTTTACCAAAAGCTCTACAGGTGTCACGAAGTGCTTGCTTAGCAGCAATAGTTTGATAAGAACAAACTCTAGCAACACGATTAGATCCGTATTTTTGAACAAGATATTTGATAACTTCTTCACGTTTAATATCTGAAATATCAACATCAATATCAGGCATTGAATTACGTTTTTCGTTTAAAAATCTCTCAAAGAGTAAATTGTATTTTATAGGATCAACATCAGTAATTTGTAAGCAATATGAAATTAAACTACCAGCAGCAGAACCTCTTCCTGGGCCAATAGGTATGTTATTACTTTTTGCATAATTAATGTAATCTTGAACAACTAAGAAGTAGTTGATGTATCCTAAATTTTTAATGACTTTGTATTCGTGATTTAATCTATTTTTATAAACTGGGACAGTTAAATCTATGCCTCTTAGTTTTGCGCCTTCTTTAATTTTTTCAATGAAAATGTCTTTTGGATCTTCATCTTCGGAGAAGCTAATTAATTCACCACGTTTAGTATCAAAATCAAAATTAATTAATTTCAAGAAGTCATCAAAAACAAGTTGAGTTTCAGCTGGGTAATATTCAGTATATTCATGGAAGTTTTTTAAATATTCTTTTGAGTGAGTTGGCTCAATATCTTCCTCAATTGTTGTGTTGCGTTTTATCGCATCAAGAATATCTAAAACAATAGCCTCTTCTTTATTAAGATAAAGAATATTTGGGAATGGAAGAGTACTATAAGAATACTCTTTTGCAAAGTCCATTATTAATTTTAAATGACTAATTTCATCAACAGAATATTCTGAAATTCCAATGAAAATATTTTCAAAAACCTTGCAGAACTCAAACATTTTTAGTTTTGTTTCATCATTTATCGTTTTAAAAAACTCATTTTCTTCAGTTGGAACTACACAAATTAAACCATCAGAAAAATCCTTAATGTCTTTCAGTGTCAAAGGAAATTCATCAAGTTTTGATCTATTTTTAATAGCGATAATTCTAGTTAAATTTTTATATCCTGTTTCGTTTTTAACGAACAAAGAAATTCTATTTTCATCAACTTTTAAGTCAACGCCAAAAATTGGTTTGATGTTATTTTTCTTAGCGAGTGCGTTAAATTCTGGGATGCCATACATGACATCAAAATCAGTAATTCCTAAATATGCATAATTATATTTTTGAGCGACATCAAAAAGACGCTCTAAAAGAATTCCACTTTCTAGGAAACTATAACCAGTATGAATATGAAGCGGAATAAAATTAGGCATTATTTTTGCTCGATAATTACTCTATCTAATGCTTCAATAAGCTTTGGAAGTTCACTTAAATCAGCAATTTGAGCGCCACTTGCTTGTGCGTGTCCGCCACCTTTAAATTCAGCAGCAACACCATTAATAACGTAGTTTCTTGATCTTAAAGAAACTCTAAAACATGGTTCAGTTACATCTTCAGTAATTGAACACCAAATTTTTACACCTTCGATGTTTGAGAAAAGATTAACATTATCTTTTCCTCTTTCAGAGGTGATTTTTAATCTAATTAAATCATCATTTGTTAAAACATAATAACAAACACCAAATTTATCAATCTTGTAATTGTTCATAATGAACTTAGTAACTTCAAGATCTTCAATGGTTTTGACATACATTTTTTCATAGATTTTTGTGATATTAATGCCTTTTTCTAATAGAAGTGAGGCAATATCAAATGTAAATGGAGTTGTTGAATTGTATTGGAATCTTCCTGAATCACCAACTAAAGCGATATAAAAATATTCAGCAGCTTTTTCACTTAAAACATAGTTTCCTTTAAAGGAAAGAAGCATTGAAAGAACAAGTTCAGCAGCTGCAGCTTTTTCTGTATCAACAATAGCTAAATCAAAAATATCATCTGTTTTTGGGTGATGGTCAATTTTGATTTTATATGAAGCTTTTAAAAATCTTGGATCAGCGATACGTTTTTGGTCGCCAACATCAACAATAATTGCTAAAAAATCTTCATCAAACCATGAGTCACTTAATTTATTTGTTTCAGGAAATAATCCACGTGGAGTAAAAGTTACATGGTTATCTCCAAAACATCTAACTTCCTTTTCAGGGAAGTTGTCTTTAATCCATGTTGCTAAGCCAAATTGAGTTCCAAGTGCATCAAAATCTGGCATGATATGTCTAAAAATTGCGATTCTTTTCGCTTTTTTAATATGTGTGAATATTTGATTGAATTCCTTTTGGAATATTTTAATTTCTCTTTTAATATTGTCTGATAACTTCATGAAATGACCTCATTATTTTAAGCAAATATTGTAGGCATCTCTAGCAATCATGACTTCTTCGTCGGTAGGAATTACGACAACTTTTATCTTTGAATTTGGTGTTGATAAAACGGCTTCTTTACCACCAAATGTTTCGTCGTTGACTTTCCAATCGATTTCAATACCTAAAGCTTCTTGGATTCTTGTTAATGCAAGTTTTCTTGAACCGCTATCATTTTCTCCAATACCAGCGGAGAAGATGATCAAATCACAACCACCAAGTCTAACGTAATATTGTCCAATAAAATCAGCGACACGTCTTCCCCATAAATCTAAGGCAAGTTGACTTCTGTAATCGCCTTCGGCAGCTTTAGCTGAAACATCTCTTGAGTCATTTGAAACTCCAGAAACACCATAAAGTCCGCTCTTTTTATTGAATTCTTGGAAAACTGTTTCAACATCTTTTCCTGTGCAACTTGCAACTTGATAGAAAACTGATGGGTCCATATCACCAGTTCTTGAGTTCATTTCGATACCACCTAAAGGTGTTAAACCCATTGAAGTAGCAACACATTTTCCATTTTTAACAGCAGTGATAGAAGCTCCGCTTCCAAGGTGACAAATAATCATCTTTTTATCTTTACTATCGACATATTTTTCACCAACTTCACTTAAATATTTATGACTTGTACCATGAGCACCATATCTTCTAATCATATATTTTTCTGTATATTCATAAGGAATTGGGAAGACATAGTCTTCAGGAGCCATAGTTTGATGGAAAGCAGTGTCAAAAACTGCAACTGCAGGTGTATTTGGAAGAACTTTTTTGAAAGCATCAAAACCAGTTAAGTGTGCTTTGTTATGAAGTGGTGCAAGTGG
>JAEEGL015012914.1_pt1 | contig 11026 bp, 7 predicted proteins | sample 9134231 | NCBI WGS metagenome assembly JAEEGL01 (sample SAMN16246548, study PRJNA631951) | gut metagenome | biome: gut microbiome; feature: rumen; material: fiber-attached | host: Bos | place: Iran: Karaj | collected 2018-10
GAGATGGTAGGCAGCAAGACCGTTGCCAACACCCGCTACTTCAACGTAGCCGGTCAGGAGATGCAGGAGGCTAACGGTCTGACGATCGTTGTTACCACCTACACCGACGGCACCACCAGCACCGTTAAGGTGATGAAGTAAACCATTACAGTTAATAGTTGACAGTTAACAGTTGACTATTGCCTAAACGAAATTGTGGAGGCGCGGAAATTCCCGCGCCTCCACTGTTTCTTGAAATCGGCCGATGGTGATAAAATTTAGGTCTGATTTTTTGGCTTGAAAATCAATAATTGCTATTTTTGCAGATTCATAACCTGTACAAGGGCTATGTTGGCGCATCAGCCGATGCGAAACAGGCATTTAATTAACTTTTTAAATTTTTTATAGTAACAATGAAAAGATTCTACATTATTCTCGCAGCCATCGCTGCAATGACAATGACGGCACAGGCCCAGACTTGGGGCACGTTTAATGTGGGTGACTGGGACAACCCCACCACCACCTACAATGGCTCCTATTTTGACATGGCACCGACCAACTTCTATGTGGCTCACACTGCTGCTCAGATGATCTACACGCCCGATATGCTGGCCGAAATCCAGGATAAGCCTAACTTGAGGCTCAACCAGATTTCCTTCAAATTCCACTGTGAGACTTTCGAGGACATCACCCGCTCGTTTGTCATCTTCATTCAGGAGACCGATGCTACCGAGTTCGCCGTTAATGATGAAGGCGTTAAGCAGTTCTTCCCTGTGGAAGGAGAACCCATCTCTATTGAAGATAAGACCTACGAGATGGTTTATTTATACGGTGAGGATGCTACTCTCTCGTTCCGCTTCAACATGCCCTACACCCCCGGTAAGGGCCTGCTCGTGACCGTTATTGCTGATGCCTACGATGACGAAAACTGCACCATGGGCAGTGACTACGCTCCTTTCTACACCGCTGGCATCGGTAAAGTGATGACCTACACCAACAACTGGACTGGTTTCTACGAGTATACTCAGAGTGAGGACTTCCCCAATGCTACCGCTAGCCTGGGTTGCGGCACCAATGTTTCCCTTCCCCTTACCCAGTTCTCGTATATGTATCAGGAGAAGACCGGTGCTCCCGTATTCAACGGCTACACCACCGATGGCATTCACGCCTACTTCTTGGAGATTCAGGAGAGCGAGCCCAGTTACATCTACTATCGCGTTCAGTACAACGACGGTGACTTCACCGATTGGACCCTTTACGATGGCATCCTGAGTTTCACCCAGGACGGCAAGTACCGCGTAGAGGCTTACGCCGTTGCCGATGACAAAATCGAGAGCGATCCCATCGCTTATGAGTTCTACGTGAGCCCGACTACCGGCCTGAGCGAGATGGTTGACGGCAAGACCGTTGCTGGCGTACGCTACTTCAACGCAATGGGTCAGGAGATGCAGGAGGCTAATGGTCTGACGATCGTTGTCACCACCTACACCGACGGCACCACCAGCACCGCTAAGGTGATGAAGTAAGAGAGTTAATAGTTAATAGTTAAGAGTTAACAGTTAATAGTTAATAGTTAACAGTTAACAGTTGCTATTGGCTATTAGCGCAAACGAATTATAGAGGCGCAAGATAATTTCTTGCGCCTCTATTTTTTATATCGAATATTGGCATTATCTTTGCAAAAATAAAAGATTTACCAACTGAAAACTATCGTTTTATATTTTTAATGAGATTTCATTATGAAGAAATTATTTACATTAATCGTAGTGGTCACAATGTCATTTGCTGCTTTGGCCCAGGGAATAAATATTGATATCAGTGGAGAGTTTTCAAGTGACGATCTCCCGGAGACTGAATCTCCTACCGTTACTATGTATTGTCCTAATGACTATTATTATGTGTGTTATGTAACAATGTCTCCAAACGAGCCCAGTGTAATCTACTATCGCGTGAAGTGTGACGATGTGATCTCCGAATGGAAAAGGTATTTGGGTACATTGTTCTTTTTTCAACCCGGCTATTACACTATCGAGGCTTGTGCTATCGCTGCATTTAAGTCCGAAAGTCCTCACGTGGGCGGTTTTTTCTACATAGTTCAAACTCCCTATCCTCGTGGCTCTGTTAACTACAATTATGATATTGACATTTCCGATGTTACACTTTTAATTGATAAATTGCTTGGCAAAGATGTGGACATCGACCTGCAGTCGGCTGATACCAATAGGGATGGCGATATTAGCATTGTGGATGTAACTGAGTTAATATACTTTCTGTTGAATGGCAATTGGCGTGACGAGACAGGAGAATGAGAAAATGATTTTTCGCTTTTGGGCATTTGGCTATGAAGTGATAGCAGTTAAGAGTCATGGCGGATTGATTGCCTGAAAAAGCAATTTATCCACCATGACTGTTTTTGCAAAGTGTATTCATAGGTCCTGCAAACGATTGCATGTGATTTTTTTTTACAGATATTTCGGGTTAAGGGTTGACATTGAGGATAAATTGCTATATTTGCATAAATTAGAAGGACATTATAACCGACACAAAAAACTATACTGCAATGAAAAAGATTCTGACTTCCGCATTTGTTATGCTGCTGCCGCTGATGATGCTGGCCCAGGGATGGCCGGCAAACTACGGCGGCGTGATGCTGCAGGGTTTCTATTGGGACAGTTACAGCGACAGCCGTTGGACGCGTCTGGAGGCCCAGGCCGATGAGTTGGCTGAGTTCTTCACCCTGGTGTGGGTGCCCCAGAGCGCCAATTGTGGTGGCACGTCGATGGGCTATGATGACCTGTACTGGTTCACCAACTACAACAGTTCGTTCGGTAACGAGTCGCAACTGCGCTCGATGATCAACACCTTCAAGAGCAAGGGCATCGGCACCATTGCCGACGTCGTGATCAACCACCGCAAGAATGTCTCGAATTGGGTCAATTTCCCCTCCGAGACCTACAAGGGCGTGACCTATCAACTCCAGTCGACCGACATCTGCCGCAACGATGACGGCGGTGCCGCGCTCACCTGGGCCACCCAGAACGGCTACTCGCTGAGCAACAACAACGACACCGGCGAGGACTGGGGCGGAATGCGCGACCTGGACCACAAGAGCGAGAATGTGCAGAACAATGTCAAGGCTTACCTGGACATGCTGCTCAACGACTTAGGCTATACGGGCTTCCGCTATGATATGACCAAGGGCTATGCAGCCTCGTTCACGGGTCTATACAACTCCCATGTGGGTGCAGAGTACTCGGTAGGCGAGTATTGGGATGGCAATGTTGCCGCAGTCAGGAACTGGGTCGAAGGCACCAAGGTGGGTGGCGTGATCCAGAGCGCCGCATTCGATTTCCCCTTCCGCTACACCATCCGTGACGCCGTCAACAACACCCGTTGGAGCAACCTGGCCGGTTCGGGCAAGGGTTTGAACATGGAGACCAACTACAAGCGCTATGCGGTGACCTTTGTCGAGAACCACGACACGGAGTATCGCAGCGCCAGCGCTCCTCAGGACCCCATTACCAAGAATATCGAGGCCGCCAATGCTTATCTGCTGGCCATGCCCGGCACTCCCTGCATCTTCCTCAAGCACTGGCAGGACTACAAGGAGAGCATCAAGCAGATGATTTATATCCGCCAGTTGGCAGGCATCACCAACATGAGCACCACGTCCAACATGGCCAACAGCACGACTCAGAACTACTATGTGCAGCGCACCGTGGGCACCCGCGGTTCGGTGCTGGCCATGATGGGCTCCACCGCCTATAACGTGCCTGCTACCTTCGTCATCGTGGCCAGCGGTACCAACTACCGCCTGGCTCTGAGCAAGACGACCGAGACTGCATGGGCCAGCAAGCCCAGCGGTGAGTACCAGGGCGCGTTCAGCGTCACGCTGAACGCCGTGAGCCAGACCGATGGCGCTCAACTCGTCTATACCCTCGACGGCAGCGAGCCCACCGCCAGCAACGGCACCAAGGTGGCCGATGGCTCCAGCGTGAACATCAGCGCCAACACGACCCTGAAGGTGGGCCTGTTGATCAACGGCGCCGTGAGCGGTGTCATCACCCGCAACTACACGGTCGAGAACGCTGACTTTGAGCCCTATGAGATTACCGTCTTCCTCAAGGACCCGACAGTGGCTCCCAACAACTGGCCGCAGGTGAATTTCTACACTTGGGACAGTTCGGACAAGCAGTTCAACGGCAACTGGCCCGGTGAGGCCATCACCGCCACCAAGGTGGTAAACGGCGTGAAGTTCTACTACCACACCTACACCATCACCGGCAAGAACTACTACATGAACTTCGTGTTCAACCAGGGCGGCAGCACGGCCGGCAGCCACCAGACCGAAGACGTGACCGACGTGAGGAAGACCTCCTTCTTCGAGGTGACCACCCAGACCAACAAGTATGAGGTGAGGGATGTGACCGACATCTACCTGCCCTACCTGAATGGTGTCACGGGTGACGTGAACGGTGACGAAGAGGTGAACATTGCTGATGTCAATGCCCTGATCGACATCCTCCTGGGCAACGCTGCTGCCGACGACGTAATGCAGCGTGCCGACGTGAACGGTGACGGCGAGGTGAGCATTGCCGATGTCAATGCACTGATCGGTATCATTCTGAGAGCCGCTTAATCTCTGAAAATCCGGTATCATGATGACCGATAGGCTGAAACGAATTTTTATCGCATTGGTGCTGACTGCAACGGCAGTCGGCACCAATGCCGCTATCACGGGCGACGTGAACGGTGACGGCGAGGTGGGTATTGCCGATGTCAACACTCTCATCGACATGATCCTCACTGACTCGGCACTTCCCGTCGGCGACGTGAACGGCGACGGCGAGGTGGGCATTGCCGATATCAACCTCGTTATCGACATTATTCTGGGCGGTGGTCAGCCGGCTCCCTATAACGGCCCTGTCGTGGGAGGCGACATCTCGATGTTGACCAAGTACGAGGCCCATCAACTGCTGGCCAAGCGCTACGGCATCAACAACGCCCATTACTATGACAAGGATGGTGCCGTCATCGACGATGTCATCACGTGGACCAAGCAGCAGGGGTGGAACGCGGCACGAGTCCGTCTGTTTGTCAACCCTGAGAATGCCTCGGCCGAGCACAAGGGGCAGGGCGTCATTCAGAACCTCGATACCGTCAAGGTGCTGGGTGCGCGCATCAAGGCTGCCGGCATGCAGTTCATGCTTGACTTCCATTACAGCGACACCTGGGCCGACCCGTCGGCACAGACCACGCCGGCCGCCTGGGCCGACCTTGACGACGAGGCCTTGACCCAGCAGGTGTATGAGTACACCCGTGACTGCCTGCGCGCCCTCAAGGCAGCAGGAGCGACGCCCGACTATATCCAGACAGGCAACGAGATCAGTTACGGCATGCTGTGGGGACCCGCCGGAACACCGCAGTCGGGACTCAAGCAGTGTTTCACGAACAGTCCCGAGGAGAACTGGGTACGGTTCGCCAATCTGCTCATCGCTGCCGGCAGGGCATGCCGCGAGGAGTGTCCCAATGCCAAGATTGTGCTGCACACCGAGCGTGTGCCGCGCGTCAACGTGCTGGTCAACTTCTACAACCAGATGAAGAGCCGCGGCGTGGACTACGACATCATCGGCTTGAGTTACTATCCCTACTATCATGGTAACCTGGCAGTGCTGGCCACAGCGCTCAACAACGTGAGCAACTCGTTCCAGGACAAGGATATCATGATTGTCGAGACGGGATACAGTTATCACTACAAGGTGGGTGACCAGGACTTCTCGTCGACGTGGCCGTTGACCCTCGAGGGGCAGCGCCAGTTTACCGTCGACCTGATCAACCGGCTCAAGCCCTATGCGCGCCTCAAGGGCCTGTTCTGGTGGTTCCCCGAGGCCAACGAGTATGGCTTGGGAGGCAGTTATTGGAACATCTTGCATGTGAACGACAATTGGTATAACGCCGGATTGTGGAACCACGAGACAGGTCGTGCTACCCCTGCCTTGTACGAACTCAAAACCTTTGTGGAACAGGGTGCATCGCAATCCCGCTGATGCATCATTCTGTTTTTTTTTAAATCAACATTTAGTGGCTTTATTGTTTTTGTTGAAAAATAATAAAGCCATTATTTGTTTATTTAATTCAGTTTGTTTTACTTTGTAGTCGCATATTTTTCCCAAAGCCGCAAATACCGACCTTTGTTGATGGCGAGGTATCTGATGTATTGATAAGACACAAAACAAGGAGTGAAATGGGTCCGCTTTACTGGTTTCACTTAATATTAACTTTTAATACTTAACAAGCGATGAAAAGATTAACACAAATTTCTTTGCTACTCCTGATATGCTGCGTGGCTCTTCAGGTAAATGCAGACGAGACGAAAAACTACGGCACTTTCAGATCAGTGTCCGGCGAGGTTCCCAGTGGTTATGAACGTGTAGGTGAAACCAATATCTATGCAGGTATTGCTTGGGGTAATTTCTATGATCCCTCCACTTATACTTTTGACTTGTATGGCCAGTTCAATGGAGAATATTATGGCTCCACCTATAGTAATGACGGTTATAAAGCCGCCTTCAAGGTTGGTGACAATCCTGCTGTAGTATTGGACTGCGCTGAGGGAACAACTGATAATGGCGTTTCGGCTACGGCCGCAGTCATGCCCCTGGGCGACTTTGCACGTATTTGCTATACGCTGACTAATACCACCGAAGCACCTGTGACCGTATCGATTGGTGTTTGGGCAGATGTGATGATCGGCAACAATGACTATGCTCCCATCGAGCGTCGTCTTGACCCCTCAGGAAATGTCTATGGCTTGACGATGAAGAACAGCACCACTGTCGGTGACGTTGCTTTCAGCGCTATTTTTGGTGTCCAGATGTCAGGTGTGACGATTGTTGATGATTATTGGTTTGGCGGTTACAGCCAGAACAAATATCCTGAAGATATTGTAGGCAATTACACCCCTGGCAGCAACTGGATGGTTGAGAATGGCAGTTATGACAGCGGTATGGGCTGGTGCTGGAAGAATCGTGAGATTCAACCCGGTGAGAGCGTGGAATTCGCATACCTCATTGGCGTGGGTGATGTGAACTTCAGTTATGCTGAGTTTGAGGTTGTGCCTACTAACCTGGAGGTATGGAATGATTTGGACGAAATCCATGATTTCAATATCAATGGTATTTACGTGAGCCCGCTGGGTCACAATGGAACCATCTATGTTCAGGTTGACGAGAGTGACGAGTGGGTTGAGATCCCCGGCGTTGTACTCTCGGGTGGTAACTTCTCGCTGCCGTTCAGCGTGCTGTTTACCGAGGGCCTGGCTTCCCATGAGTTGCGTTTCCGCATTATTGATGAGGTAGGTAACGCCACCGACTTGGGTTCAGTATCCTGGGCCGATGTCAGCGCTTATCCCGTGACCGGTGCGTTTGAGGACAGGGTTTACAATGGTCAGGAGCAGACATACACCGATTTGAGTTATGAAATGAACCCCGACAACTGGGTTACCTATTACACTGACAACATTTATCCCGGAACGGGTTACTTCATTACCGAGGGTCTCTATCCTTATACCATCGGCAGAGTGTTGTATCCCTTCTTCATCGACAAGGCTCCGTGTGAGTACACTGTCGACATGCCTGATGAGTTGATTCCGTATGATGGCGAAAGCCATGGCGCTACCGTAACGGTTCCTGAGGGCTCTGGCGTGGTCACTGTGACCTATGTCAATGTTGTCACTGGACAAACGTCAACGCAGGAGCCTGTTCAGCCTGGTGTCTATGAGGTCTATGTTGAGATTACCGAGGGCGAGTACTACTATGGTATTGGCAATACGCTTGTCGGCGAATTCGAAATTGAAGGCGATCCGACTGGCGTTGATGAAATTTCGGTAGAGAATGCAGGTGAGGCTGTAATCTACAACATGCAGGGCGCTCGCGTTAAGAATGTTCAGCCCGGTCTCTATATCATCAACGGCAAGAAGGTGCTGGTAAAGTGATGTGAATGCAAGTTTCCACTGCGTGAATCGGGCCCTAAAGACGCAGTGTAACCTTTGTAGATAAGATAAGGTGAACACCACCTGTTAAATAAAAGAGTGCCGAAGGGAATCCCCTTTGGCACTCTTTTATTTGGTATAAGGTGTGGCATGGGTCGGTGTCCCAGTGCCACAGTTTTTTTGTTATTCGGGTTTACGGCCGGTGACGCAGATGAAGTGACGTGCCTCATCATGGCGTGCCTTGATGTCGACGAAGCCTGCCTCGGTGAGGTGTTCTTTGATTTCGTCGATGGTATACACGCGGAAGTTGCCCACGGCCTCTTCAAATTGCCGGACGTCAGGCTCCAGGCCGTCCATTTCGTTGGCGATGAGGCCGATGCCGTTGGGACGTAGCACGCGGTTCATCTCCTGTACACCCAGTTCCAAGGAGTTCCAGTAATAGATGGTCTCGAATGCCGTGACCAGTTCAAATGATTCCCTGACCACTGGCATCTGGCTCGCACTGCCGCCAAGCAGCAGGAGCCGCTTGTCGACGACATCGTGGAAATTGACCTCGCGCGTCATCTGCATAGCCAGTTGTGAGTGGTCCATAGCCACTGCGGTGAATGTGGGATTGAGGTTGAGCATCCGATTCAGGTTGGCGCCACCGCCGCAGCCGATGTCCAGCAGTCGGCTGTTGTCGGCGAGTTCAATGTCTTCCATAGCCCATCTGTACAATTGGGCGTGTTGCTCGCTATTCATTTTGTGAAGCGCACGCTTCCCCCAAAACCTCTGGGGATGCCCTCCACGTCTGTAATAGGTGACAAGTTTTGCCATTTTGTTAAGGTTGTGTTAATGGATTGCAAAGCAGATTGCAGCAATGAGTTATTATTGGATTGAAGGTAGAAATCAATATTCCAGTACGAGGGTGCCACGTGGCGGCAAGGTGAGGGTGCCGCCGGCAAGGTCGATGGTGCGGCCTGTGGGCACGTCGCGTGCTACCGTGGCATTGCCGATGACCTCGCTGTAGCGGTCCAGTTTCATCTGGCGCTCTTGTGTGGTGCCGTTGATGATGGTCAAGGCATGGCGTCCCTTGTAGGTGCGTGCGATGACGTAGATGCCGTCTTTGGGAATAAACTGGGTCATCTTGCCCTTGATGATGACATCATTGCCTTGGCGCCAGTGCAGCAGGGCGCTCAGCCAGTTGAACATGTCGTTCTGTGCCGGAGTGCGGCCCTCGGCGGTGAAGGCGTTGGCAGCGTCACCCGGGAAACCGCCGGGGAAGTCCTTGCGCACGTTGCCGTCGGTCACCTCCTTGGTACCGTTCATCAGTACCTCGGTGCCGTAGTACAGTTGCGGGATGCGCTTGATGGTCAGCAGCAGGGCGAGGGCCTGCTTCAGGGCGTCGGTGTCCTGTCCGTTGCGCAGGAAACGGTCGGTATCGTGGTTCTCGATAAAGGCCATCACACTCTCCGGGTTGGGGTAGAGGTAGTCGTGGCACAGGCTGTTGTACACGCGGTTGTAGCCGCACCACCAGCCGTCGGTCTCCTCGTGCTTGGCGCTGTCCACTTTCTCATAGAAGGAGAAATCCATCACGGTGGGCAGGTAACTTTCGGGCTTGCCCATCTTGTTACCCTTCTGCCAGGCGGCGGTATAGGCGGGATTCTCGACCCAGGTCTCGCCCACGACGTTGAAGTTGGGATACTCGGTGTTGAGGCGTTTCATCCACCGTGCCATCGCGTCGGCATAGGCATAGGGGTAGGTATCCATGCGTATGCCGTCGATGCTCACCGTCTCGATCCACCAGATGCTGTTTTGGATCAGGTAGTTCATCACATGCACATTGTGGTGGTTCAGGTCGGGCATCGAGCGGACGAACCAGCCCTCGACGGTCTCCTTGAGATCGACTTCGCTGGCATAAGGATCCATGACAGGCGTGAGCTTGTAGCTCGTCTGCAGATAGTTGTTCTTGTAATCGGGCTGGTTGAACCAGTCATGACTGGGCATGTCCTTGAGCCAAGGGTGGTAGTCACCGCAGTGGTTGAAAATCATGTCCATGACCACCTTGAGGCCACGGCTGTGGGCCTCGTCGCACAGGCGGCGGTATTCCTCATTGGTGCCAAAGCGCGGGTCCACCTTGTAATAGTTGGTCGTGGCATAGCCATGATAGGTCGAGTGGTTGTGGCCGTCGGGAGAATTGTTCTCCAACACGGGAGTGAACCACAAGGCTGTCACGCCCAGTTGGGTGAAGTAATCCAGGTGCTGGCGAATGCCCTCGATGTCGCCGCCGTGTCGCAGGCTGGGCTGCGTCCGGTCGTTCTTGTAGGCCTGCATGCCGGCAATCTGGTTATTGGCCGGATTGCCGTCGGCAAAGCGGTCGGGCATCAGCATGTAGAGCACATCGGCATTGGTGAAGCCCCTGCGCTTATCACCGCTCATTTCGCGGGCCAGCAGTTGATACTGCACTTTCTTCTTGCTGCGTCCCTGCTTGAACATGATGTCCATCGTGCCGGGCTGCGCCCCGCGCGTGTTGAGGTAGATGAGCAGATAGTTGGGCGAGTCCAGACGCACCAGGCTGTCGATAGTCACGCCAGCATAGTCGATGGTCACCTCGGCATCACGGATGCCCTGGCCATAGACCATAAGTTGCACACTGGAATCCTTCAGGCCCACATACCAATTGTTCGGCTCAATGCGGTCCACATTAACCTTGGCAGCCTGGGCTCCAAAAATCCCAAACGCCACCGCAAGAATCAATAATATCTTCTTCATTTTGGTTATTTTATCGTTTTTGTGATGTTTGTTATTTAGTGATTTACAGCAGTTCGGGGAGTTGGTAGAGGCGGGTGCCGTTGGAGCCCTTGATGAGGATGTAGCGGCCCTCGGGGCGGGCATCGGCGATAGCGGCCTTGACTTGCTCGACGTCGTCAAACTTGCGGAAGGGGCAATCGATGTCCTTGAACTCGTTGCCAACCAGCCATACCTCGTCAAACGGGCAGCCCTTCAACTTCTCTACCACGCGCTCGTGCTCCTCACGGCTACTGGCACCCAGTTCGCGCATCTCGCCCAAAATGGCCA
>JAEEGL015277598.1_pt1 | contig 11026 bp, 4 predicted proteins | sample 9134231 | NCBI WGS metagenome assembly JAEEGL01 (sample SAMN16246548, study PRJNA631951) | gut metagenome | biome: gut microbiome; feature: rumen; material: fiber-attached | host: Bos | place: Iran: Karaj | collected 2018-10
ATAATAATAATAATAATAATAATAATAATAATAATAATAATAAAAAAATTAAAGAAAATAATAAGGATGATAATATTATGTTATTTAAAAATGAGAATAAAATTAAAACAAATGAAAAAAATAATTTTGAAATTAATAAAAATCAAAATAATAATGAAAAAGATAAAATTATTGAAAATAATAAAAATCAAAATAATAATAATGAAAATAACAAAATTATTGAGAATAATAAAATTAATAAAAATCAAAATAATAATGAAAATAATAAAAACATTGAAAAAAATAATTCAAAAGATTTGAATAATAATAATTTAATTAATAATTTAAATATAGAACAAAATAATAATATAAATAAAAAAGAAATAAAAGAAGAAAAATTAAAATCTATAAATAAAAAATTAGAGACAAAAACAAATGAAGAAAATAATATTAATAAAAAAGAAAATAAAAAAGAAAAAGAAAATAATGAAAATAAATTAAAAAATTCAAATAATAATAATCAAAATTTAAATGAAAATAATAATAATAATTTTAAAATTATAAATAAAGTAGAAAATTTTGAAAATGATAAAAATATTTCAAATAAAGAAAATAATTTAGATGATAATATTAATAAAATTAATAAAAAAGTAATAAATGAAAATTTGGAAAATAATAATAAAAATGATAATATTATAATAAATAATGAAAAATTAAATATTCCTAAAGAAAATAATAATAAAGAAAATAATAATAAAGAAAATAATAATAAAACAAATAAAAACTTAAATGATAAAAATAATAATAATAACTCTAATTTAGAAAATAATAATATTAAAACAAATGTTAATAATGATTTAAATGTAAATAATAATTTAAATGAAGATGATAGTAAAAAAAATAAAAAACAATTTAAATTATTAAATATTGAAACTAAATTTAATAAAAAAAATAATAAAGATAAAGAAAAGAAACATATTAATAATAATAATAATAAAATACAAGAAAATGAAAAAATTATTATAAATAAAAAAACTGATAATAATAATAATAATATTAGTGATATAAATAAAGACAAAGAAAATAAAAATAATAATAAAAAAATAAACAAAAATGAAAATAAAATTGAAAATAAAAATAATTTACAAATTATAAATAATAAAAATAATAATTTATTAGATAATAAATCTGAAAATAAATCGAAAAAAAATTCAAAAGAATCATTTAAAATTAATGGCAATAAAACTTTAGAAAACAAAGAAAATCAAAGTAATAATAAAAATAATATTAATAATGAAAATAGTAATAAAGGATTAAGTTTAAAAATAATTAAAGAAAATAATGATAATAATAATAATAATATAAATAAAAGTAAATCACCAAAATCTCAATTAAATCCAAATAAAAAAAATCTTTCTTCAGTTATAATTAATAATTTATCAAAGGGAATTACATCTAATAATAATAATATTAAAGAAAATCAATCTAATAATTTACAAAATAATAATAATAAAAAATTTAAAAATATTACTAAAGATTTATTAAAAAATAATAAAAATTTAAGATCAAATATTTATAATGTTCTTGAAAAAAAACATGATGAAATTAATAAAGAAAATAATAATTTAAATAATAATAAAAATAATAATAATAATGATGTTCAATTAAATAATAATAATAAAGAAAATATTAATAATAATTTAACAATTCAAAAAAATAATTTAATATTAATTAAAAATAGTAATAATAATTCAAATAAAAATATTAATAATAATAATAATAATAAAAATATTATTGATAATAGCAACAATTTTCATATTCAATCAGAAAATAATAATAATCAAAATTACAAAAATTCTACAATTCGTTCATCTATTCAAAATTTAAGTATTATTAATAAAGTTACAGAAGAAAGTTTTGATAATGAAATGTTAGAAAATTTACATAATAAAAAAGATTATTCTTTTGATTATGACACTGATGATAAATTACCTGAAACTTTATTAACAATAAATAAAAATAATAATAATAATAATAACAATAAAAATATTAATATTAATAAAGAAAATATTGATAATTTAATTAGTTTAAATGAACAAAAATTAAAACAAATTTATAATTTAGAAGAAAGTAATTTTATTAATAATAATTTAGAACCAATGAATATTGAAAATAGTTTGAGCATTGATGATATTAATGATATTAATAATAATAATATTGATAATAAAATAAATAAAAATAGAAAAATAATTCATGTTAAAAATTATGAAGAATTAAAAAAAATTTTCGATGATTTAAATAATAATTTTAATAATGAAGATTCTACTGTTTATTATGTTATTGAAATTGATAAAAATAATAATAATAATAATGAAAATTTAAATAAAGAAAATAATAATAATAATAATCCAATAATAAGAATAAAAAATAATAAAATATTAAAAATAAATTCTAATCATAATTTAGATAAATTTATTGATAATGAAATAAATTCAAAAAATAATAATAATAATAATAAAAATAAAATTAATAATTATAATAATAAAGAAAAAAATAAAAAATCTCATTTTATTAAAAAAAATAATAATAATAATAAATCAAACGAAAATTCAAATAATAATAATAAATCAAAAAATAAAATTAATAATAAAAGAAAAAAAAATATTATAAAATCTATTAAAAATAAAACTTTATTTGAATTAAATCAAAGTGCTGAAAATAATAATAATAAAAATAATAAAAATAATAATAATAAAAATAATTTAAGTTTTGAAAAAATTGAGAATTTTAATTCAGAAGGAATTTATTATAATAATACACATGAAGATTTTTATAAAAATAATAATAATAATATTTTAATTAAAAATTCAGATTTCATTCAATCAAATAATAATTATAATTTAAAAACACCTACATTTAAAAATGCTTTATCTTCTACTAAAAAAGGAAAAATTTCAACTTCAAAATATGAAAAGATTAAAAATAATTTAAATGCTAAAAATTTATATAATGATTTTAATAATAATTATAATAATAATAATAATAACAATAATAATAATAATAATAATATTTATATTAATAATGATTTTAATAATAATAATAATAATAATATTTATGATAACAATAATAATAAAATTTATAACAATAATATTAATGAAAATAACAATATAGAAAATGACCCTTTATCAACAGAACATACGAACAATTACATAGCATTACGCGAAACATTTCGTCAATATTTACTAAACAAATACGGTTTCGATAAATTAAACACAACAAACAGCGAAAATTCTCTTGACGACAAATTTTTACACGAATTGGCCAAAAATTCCGTTCCAATCGAAGGTGATTTAAACAAATTAAATTGCAGTTCAGACATGAAAAATTTCATTTTTGAAATATTAGAAAAAAACAAATTAGAACAAGTGAAAGAAAAAATAAAAAGAAATAGCAACAACAACAACAGTATAAATAACAATAATTCTATTAATGATTTAGGAAAATCAACGAATTTATTAAATTTAATTCAACCTGAATATGAAGATGAAAATTATTATAATAAAAGTAACATTTTAGAACCGATGGAATTAGATAAAAGCATTGTAAGTGTAAATGAATTTAGAAAAAGTTTTATTGATAGTATTAATAATAATTTTCGACGCAGTAGTTTATTTCAAAGTCAAATTTATAATTATAATACAAATACAAATGTTAATAATAATAATAATAATAATTTGAATAAAGAAAAGTTTTTTTTTGATAATAATTCATTTAATTAATATTTTTAATAAATTATTTTAATTATTTTTTTTTTTTATTTAAAATATGTATAAATCAATAGAAATAAATAAAAATTTCAAAACGAATGAATTCGCGAATTATTCAGTTGATATTAATAAAAATACAAATGATATTTTATTATCACAAGATTGCAATTCATTTGTTTATTCGAAAGAGAATTTTTTATCATTATCGAATAATTTAATTCCTTTAAATAATACAAAAAATTCTCAAATTCATTCGAATGACACAATAATTTACAACAAATTTTCAAATGACGGAAAATTTATTTTTACTTCAGATTATGATTTTTATATTAATAAATACAATTTCGAATCTAATGAAATTAAAAAAGTTTCTTCTATTATTCAACCTCCTTTAAAAACATGGAAATTTTCTTTTATTAATAATAAATACATTGCGACTGGAAATTATTCTTTATTAATTTATGACATAAATTCATGCGAACTTTTCAAAGAAATAAACAATTACAATAGATTTATTTATTCAACATGTTTTATTGGAAACAATAATGAAAACAATAATAATAATAATAATTTAATTAGTGTTGGAAATCAAACAGGATCGATTTATTTTTATAACATAGAATCAGGGAAATTTATAAAGAAAATAGAAGAACATTGTATGATTGTTCGATGTTTATGTTATAATAATATTGATAATATTTTATTTTCAGCGAGTGATGATTTGCATATTAATGTGATTGATTTGAATAAGTTTTGTGTTGAAAGTCCGATTGTTGGTCATAAAGAATGTATTAGTGGGATGTGTTTTAATGAAAATAGAAAGTTGTTGTATACGTGTAGTTTTGATGGTTGTATTAAAGTTTGGGATTTGAAGAGTAAAAAAAGATGTGTTGATACTTTAAAAAAAAATGTGGATGGAAATGATGAAAATAGCATTTGGGATTTGGCTGTTAGTAATGATGGAGATTTTATTGTTGGTGTTGGTGATGATTGTGTGAAATGTTTTTTATTAAAATGAGATTTTTAAAATAATAAATTTCTATAAATTAATTTTTTTTTTATAAATATATTAAAATAAAATTAAAATACTCATTTCAATAATTAATAATAAACGATTTTATTTCGTTCTTCTTTGATTTTAGGCGCATTTATTAAAAAAGAATCAACTTCATTTAAATAATTCATGATTTTTTGATAAATGTGATTTATAATATGATTTTTATATTCGCTTTCTTTAATGAGAAAAATTATCCATTGTTTTAAAAAATTTTCTTTTTCTTTTCCTAATGTTAAACTATTGCTTCTTAAAATATCAAAGCTCATAACAATAATACTAATTGCAATTAAGCTGCATTTGTATTTTAAAAACTTTTCATTAATTAAAATAACTTTATTTAAATATAAACAAATATTTTCTAATGAAATTATGTATTTTTCTAAATTCAAATTTTTAATACGAATTTTATTATTAATTACAAAATCATACAAAAAGGTTTTGATAAAATGATAAGTTGTAACACAAAAAACATCGAAATTTAATGTTTGTAAAATTTCAATTTCGGTTTGAACAATTTCGTTTTCGTTGTATAAATTATGACCGATGTTTTTTTTAATGTGGATGATATGTAAAGGAATAATATCTTCCATTTTGCTTGAAATAAAAATACATGCCATTGCTATTAATTGCAGTTCAAAATCGTTGATGATTCTTTCTGATTTTAGTAAAAATTTATCGAATAATGAAACGCTTGTGTAAAATGAAAGTGGTTCGCTTTTGTAATTTGAAAATATTTCTAACATCCAATTTATTATTCGTGTTCGATAAATGTTGTTTATGTTGTTGTGTTTGGTTAAGAAATTTGGGTAGAAAAATGAGTTTTCTAATGTTAGTGAAAAAGTGTAAATTTCTGGGCCGTAAATTTCTATTAAATTTTGGGAGGATGATGAAAAAAAATCGGATGTTGTTGGAATTTCTGATGATGTTGGGGAAAATGGACTTTTTATTTTGGATTTGTTGTGTTGAATAAGGTTGTAAATGTAAATTTTTGAGATTTTTTCTTCTTTTGATATGTTTTTGGTTTTTGTGTGTTTTGATTCATTTGAATTTTTGTTTGATTCGGAATTGCAAATGTCCATTGAATAATTTTCATTATTATTATTTTCATTATTATTATTTTCATTATTATTATTATTATTATTAAAAGAAAAATTTTGTTCCATTCTCAAATAAAATATAAAAAATATTTTTTTACTAATTTTTTTAGTTAAAAAAATTCACTGAAAAATATTTAATTAAAAATAAATAATATTAATAATAATAAAATTATTTTTGTGGATAAATAACATTAGCTTTAACTAAAATATCTTTATAGCATTTATTTTCAGCATCTAAAACAAGTGTAACATAATATTTCAAAATAGTTAATAACCATTTTACACATTGGCACCATTCATCCCATTTATTTGGTTCATATTTAATACTTTTATCATTTATTTTATCTCCTTCGATTTTATATTTAAATTCTCCTTCAACGACGATTTTTTTTTCTCTCAAAAAAGCATCAAATTCATAGAAATATTTCAAAAAAAATTCCAAACTTTCATTAAAATTATTCAACGTTCGACTTAAATTACTAATACTAACATCATAAAAAACTTTATTTTTTTTATCATAAATTTTACTGTAATTTCCTTGAACTTCAATGTCAAAATTTTCGCTTTCGAAATTGAATTTTATGCTTAAAATTTTCGTAAGTAAAATTATGTAGCCAAAAGCAGCATTAATTTCATCGTAATTATTTTCTCTTACTTCAACTAAGCGACAGCCATTGATTGTTCCGTATTTATCTGAAAAGCTGATTTGAAATAAATCGCTTATTATGTTGCTATTAGAAAAGTTTTTGATTTCTTTTTCGTAAATGTTTGCGATGTTTTTAATGTAATTTTTTTCTTTTTCTATTGTGTAAATGTAATTTTCGATTTCGTGGAATTTTTCCCAATAATTTTTTTCTGTTTGTGATAAATATGATAATTGAGATAAATAATTAGTGTGTTTTTGTTCTTCGGCGGAAATTTCTTTTTCTAGTGATTTTAATTTTTCTTCGAGTGAAATTTTTTCTTTTTCGAGTTTTTCGTTTATTGAATTTTCGATGTTTATTAAATTTTCTTTTTCGTTTTGATTGTTATTTAAATTATTTTGATTTTCTTCTATTAATTTTGTTAATTGTGGATCTGAATCTAATAAAATTTTTAATTCTTTGACTAAATTATTGTAAATTGAATCAAAATCATTTTCATTTTCTGTGTTTTCAGAGTTTTTTTTGTTATAAATTTCTTCTAAACATTCATAACAAATGTTTTTTTTTATGTTCATTCCATTTTCTTTATCTAAATTTTCAATAAATTCTTCGGTAATTTCGTCTTTGTTAATGTCTTTTTTTACTGATAAAATTTCGCTGTAATCTAAAATAAAAGTTTTTCCACAGTCAAAACAAACATATTTTCTTTTTGACATTAAAAAATAATATTTTTTTTTAATTTAAATTAAATTAATATTATTATTATTCTCTTTTATGAAAGAAAATTCTGATAGTGAAAGTAATGAAGAAAATTCAAATTATAATAATAATAATATAAATAATAAATTTAGTGAAAATTTTAGTGAAAATAATGAAAATAATAATGAAAATAATAGTGAAAATAATGAAAATAATAGTGAAAATTATGAAAATAATAATGAAAATAATTTAATTTCATCAAAAATTCTTCAAAATGAATGTTCATACACAACAACAACAATAAATTCAATAAATCAATTAAAAAATTTTAATTTTTCATCCGCTTTAGAAGGATTTAAAAACAGTTTAAAAATAGCTAATGAATTAAATGATGAATACAAAAAAAATGAATCTTTATGTAATTTAGGCATTGCGAATTTTTATTTAAATAAAATAAACGAATCAATAAATTATTTAGAAAATTCTTATAAAAACATTAAAACAAAATGTTCAAATGAAAATTTTGCTAATGATTTAAAATCATTGAATTTGCTTATTAAAACCGGCGTTAATTTAATTTTAGGTTATTTAGCAATAGGAAATTTTAATGAAATTAGTGAAATTTTAAATGAAGTTTTAACATTAATTGAAAGAGAAGTTAGTTATCATAAGCAATTAAAATGTGTGAAAATGATGATAAAAATATTTTTTCATTGTGAAAGTTTGATTGAAAATGAAGAAGAAAATGAAAATGAAGAAGATGAAAATAAAGATTATGAAAAATATAAAAATATTATTAAAAAATTGAATGTGAATTTTAATGAGTTTTTGAAGAATAAAAATTATGATGAATTTATTAAATGTTTGAGTGAAATTAAAAATGAATTTGAGAAATTGAATGATTTTACTGGAATTTTATTTGCGATTTTTAATGAACAAGCGTTTATTTATGTGAATGAAATGAATAAAGATGAAAATTCAGAAAAAATTAATGATTGCAAAGGAATTTTAATTTCGTTGTTTACTGGAATTAATAAAAATGATGATGAAAATAAAATTGATGATAATTTATTTGAAATGATTTTTAGAAATTTTAAAGAAAAAATTGAAAAATCTTTTGAAATTTATCAAAAATTATTTGAATTTGAAAATAAATTAGTAACAACTTTAAATAATAATAATAATGTTACGCCAAATATTTCACCCAGAAATAGTAAAATTAATAATGTAAAAATTCATATTAATAATAATAATGTTAATAATAATTTTTTTATTAAACTTTTAATTAATTATTACATTGTTCATATTATTCCTAAAATTTCTAATAATAATAATAATAAAAATTTATTAATTGAACAATTAAAAACAACTTTGAATATTATTGAAAATTCAAATGAATTTAAAAATATTTCAATTAAAAATTTGGATAATGAAATTTTTGAGAATTTATTTATTTTATTTGATAATTTATTAAAAATTCATATTAAATTTAAAAAGAAACATTATTTAAATATTTATAAACATAAAATTTTTGTTATTATTTCTACAATAAATGTAAAAAAAATAAAAGATTTTTATGATTCTTTTTTAGTTTTTATTGACAAAGGTGAAAAAATAATAAAAATAAATTTTAATGGAAATGGTTTTAAAGAACATTTTTATCGAATTGATATTAATAATGATAATTTTGAAATTTATAAAAATAGTGAAAATAAAAAAAAAGGAAAAGCAAATCAAATTATTAATATGAATGAAATATTAAAAATTGTTTATGGATTCAAAACAAAAAATTTAAAAAAAAAATATGAAAATTTGGAAAATAATTTAAATCCTGAATTGTATTTAAGTTTAGTTTGTACAAAAAGATCGTATGATTTTTATTTTAAAAAAGAAAAAAAATCAGTAAGTTGGTTTTATGGATTTCAAATTTATTATAAACAAAGTAAAAGAAATTATAAAGTAAGTAGCACAACAAAATATGTTTTAAGTAGATTAAAAATAAAAATGGCTTTTATTTTCGATGTAAAAATGAAAAGCACAGAAAAAATAAATTTTGTTAATATTTTTTTACAATATTTCAAAAAAAATATGAATAATAATAATAATAATAATAATTAATTATTAATATAATTAAAATTAATATAAAAAAAAAAAATAAAAATATATTAAATTAAATAAATATCTAAAATTAAATTATTTTTAATAAAAAATAATAATAATTAACTAAAACATACCATCATAATAATAATAATTAAATTTTTCTAACTTGAACAGTTGGATAAATTTTATCTCCATCTTTCATATCAGCAACAATAATATATTTAGTAACACCTTTTTCTTTCAAAAACGCATCAACGATTTTAACATTTTTATCATAATCATCGCTAATATCTTTATTCAATTCCGGTTGCATATTCCAAATCAAACTCATTTGATTTGCAAGCATTTCATTATTAGTGAATCCAAACATTGGTCGAGCAATTCTACTTGCGGAAATATTTTTCATATAATTATCATCAGAATTATGAATTCCAACAATAGCTTGACAATCTCTAGTAACAAAAGGTAAAATTGATATGATATTTTCAGTTACCATACTTTCATGTCCACACATGCACATTCCATCTCCGTGATGATTCATTTTACTTTGTTGTTGATTAGCTTCAATTTCACCTTGAGGTTTGCTTCTGATTTTGCTTTCGAATCCTTTTCTTTGAAGTCTTCCTTGATGCAAAATTCCAAAACAAGAATCGCAATCGCTCCATTCGCAAAGATTGTAAATAGAATCTTCTGTTTCTTTTGCGATTTTGGCCATTGTTTTTATAACTAAAACTGGATGAATACTTTTTGTTGTTTCATCACTTGTCATTATTGCATCTGCCCCTTCAAATATTGCGTTACCAACGTCACTAACTTCTGCTCTTGTTGGTTGAATGTTATTGACCATGCTCAAAACCATTTGCGTTGCGATTATGACTGGTTTGTTGTAGTATGAACATAAGGCGACCATTTTTTTTTGAATGGTTGGAACTTGACCGAAAGAAATTTCGCATGATAAATCTCCTCTTGCGACCATCAATCCATCACTTTTTCGAATGATATCTTCTAAGTTTTCTGTACTTTCGTAGTTCTCAACTTTACTTATTATTTGAATGTTCACTCCTTTGCTACGACAATGGTCTCGAACACGAACGACATCGTCTCCGGTTCTTACGAAACTAAGTGCGATGAAGTCGACTTTTCTTTCTATTCCAAAATCGATGTCTTTCCAGTCTTGTTCTGTTACTGTTGGTAAATCAACTGGTCTTCCGTGTAAGTTTATGTGTCTTTTTGTTGTCATGTCAACTTCACCTTCGATGACTTGAAATTCAATGTCTTTGTCTGTTTTGCTTATTGCTCTTGCTTGAACGATTCCGCTGTCGATGACTATTATGTCTCCTACATTAACGTCTTTTACAAATCCTTCGTAATTTACGGAGATTTTTCCTGTGTCTTCGTAAACACCTTTTTCGACTGTCATTGTGAATTTGTCGCCTTCTTTTACGTGAACTTTGTCTCGAATTTCTCCTACTCTTATTTCTGGTCCTTTTGTGTCTAATAATATTGCGGCGTTTTTAAGGTTTAAGGAACGAATTGTGTCTATTACTTTTCCGTGACTTTCGTGTGTTCCGTGGGAGAAGTTTAAACGAAATACGTCGACTCCATATTCGTATAGTTGTTTTATTGTTTCTGGTGCATCTGATGCTGGTCCGATTGTTGCAACGATTTTGGTTTTTTTGTTTA
>JAEEGL015321537.1_pt1 | contig 11026 bp, 6 predicted proteins | sample 9134231 | NCBI WGS metagenome assembly JAEEGL01 (sample SAMN16246548, study PRJNA631951) | gut metagenome | biome: gut microbiome; feature: rumen; material: fiber-attached | host: Bos | place: Iran: Karaj | collected 2018-10
ATAGTGATAGCTGATGTGTAAAGGTTACGCTCAACAGGACGTGCATTTGCAGGTGATGTGAAGTAAGGGATGACCTGGTTGAAACCGAAGTTGAACTTGGTTGAGCCAACGCCGTTAGCTTCAAGCTCTTCAGCGGTGAACAGCTCTACATAACCTTCATCATTGATCCTGTAGGTCTCGCCTTCCCAACCGAACTCGATAAGGTTGAGCATCTCGCCGTCGTTAATGTCATTAAGGAATCCAAGAACACGACGAAGCTGATCTTCTGTCTTGATGTTCTTTGTGGAAATAGCGATCATGTTGTTCATACCGGTTGTAGGATAGCAAAGAGGTCCCTTGCCTGTATCAACATAACCCTGAAGTGTGTAAATAGGCTCATCTGCTGTTGAAAGTCCGTTATCCTCGAAGTAGGTCTCAACCTTTCTCTGATCGTCAAGAACCTGTACGCCGCAGCCTGCAAGACTCTGTCTTAACAGCTGGTCTCTTGCCTTACCGGGATCAACCTCACGGAAATCAGGGATACCATTTGCGCCGTTGTTGATAACGCCTTCTGAATAGAGCTCACGGAAAGCCTTAAGTGCATTCTTGTACTCTTCGGTCTCAACCTTGTAGATAAGGTTGCCGCTTGCGTCAAGACCCCACTCATTGGGAACGCCGAACCAGGTCATCATGATATTAAATACACCGCTCCAGTTATCAAGACCAAGACCAACGGTATCATCAACACCGTTTCCGTCAGGATCGTTGTAAGTGAATGCGTAAAGCATAGCTTCGAAATCTTCCCAAGTTGTGGGCTCTGCAAGGCCAAGGTTGTTCAGCCAGTCAAGACGGTATCCGAGACCGTTACGAGCCAGTGTTCTTGAACGGGGAAGTCCGTACATCTTGCCGTTGTAAGAAGCGTTCTGTCTTGTTGCCTCAGGAATGGTAGCAAGGTTATCGAACTCATCGATGTAGGGAGCAAGATCCCAGAAAAGTCCGTTTTCAGCTGCATCAAGGAATGCTGCGTTCTTACCTACTACGAGAACATCGGCTACATCGCCGGTAGCGATCTTAAGTCCGAGATGCTCATCATCATAGTATGTAGCCTGTGCAAGCCACTCCCATGTGATATCGGTATTGGTATAAGCTTCGATACCATCGATCAGCTTCTGATAATACTGCATCTCAACATCATTTGTTCCGTCTGCCACATGCTCATTGTCACTGGGAAGTGAAACGCTGATAGCAAGAGGAGGAAGTACTTCCGCAGTAGGCTCGGGAGTAGTTTCGGGTGTCTTGTTGCCGTCGTCGGTCTTGTTGCCGTCGTCGGTCTTTTGCTCTGCCTTGGTAGGCTGTGCAGCTTCCTGTGTAGGAGCATTGGTAGGATTCTCTGATCCTGTGTCCTTTGTACATGCTGCAAGGCTTAAGATCATGGCAAGCGCGAGCAGTACAGCTACGGTCTTTCTCAATTTCTTCATTTTACGCCTCCTGTAAAATAGTTTGGTTTTGATGGCCATGTCTTACAGATCTCCCCCTTGAAGACTGCACGGCACTTTTATTGTGCCACACGGTCTGCCGTACGGTTGCCGGAAAGTTGCGCCTTTCCGGTATTCCAACCGGTTTCCGGCGATCTGTGATATTAGACACAGACATCTGCATCATTTATTTAACGAATACATCCGGTTTGAAAGACTGAATACCGTTTCCTTAAAGAACCTTCTTCAGATACCCGGTCCTCCGTAATGGGATATATCCGAAAAATACATTTTACTTAAAGATTCATCATTCTCCGGTGATACCGGAACGTTCAATACCCTGCATGAACTGTCTCTGGGCAAATGCGAAGAACAGCAGTACCGGAGCACTGATTATTGCCGCACCGGCCATAACGACCGCATTGTTCAGCGTGTCTTCGCCGTCTTCAAGTCCCAACTGTCTCAGCATCTCCTGCTGCTGATCGGGAAGAGCGTTGGTCGCTTCGATGATCAGCCTGATCCTGGGCGGCAGGAACTGCTTGGTCGGGCTGCTGATATAGATACCCGGCTCATAGGCATCATTCCAGTGCCATACTACCGCAAGTACAAGTGCAACAACTATGGTAGCGCGGGCAAGCGGGAAAACTATCTTCCAATAGGTTTTCATAAATCCGCAGCCGTCGATCCTTGCCGCTTCCTCAAGGCTCTTAGGAACCGTCAGGAAGAACTGTCTGAACAGGAAGATATACAGCGCGCCTCTGAGTCCGAATCCAAAGAATGCCGGAACCGTAAGAGGCAGGAAAGTATTCAGCCATTTCAGGTTCGAATAGGTCAGGTACGACGGGATTATCAGGGTCTGTGTGGGAACTATGAACGCCAGTATGACAAACATGAACAAAAAGTTCTTTCCCGGAAAATTAAACCTTGCAAAACCGTATCCGATGAACGAACAGGAAAATATATGGCCGATACATGCAACTATCGTAACTATCAGTGAATTCTTCGCAAATATCTTGCCGTTCATCAGCTGAAGCGCGATCGCGTAATTCTCGAATTTCAGCTCCGTGGGCAGCCAGCGTACCGAGCTGCTGTTCAGATCCGCATTCGACATAAGCGAATTGACGATCATATACAGGAACGGATAGATAAATACGAACGCAAGCCCGAATACAAGCAGATACATGACGATCCTTACAAGGAGCAGTTTGACTCCGGAGCTTGTGAAATATTTTCTCGCAAACAGCTGCATACGAAGCTTCATCTTACTCGAAAGTCCGTCTGCGTGCTTTTTCGATTGTAATGACTCTGTGTTTGCGCTCACGCTTCCTTACCTCCTCAACTTCGCTTGTATGCATATAATTCTTCATGATACCGAAAATGATCGCGACCAGAACTCCGATAAACGCAAAATATATCCAGCCGAGTGCCGATGCGTAGGAGAATTCCGCATTCGCAAATCCGTAAGTCTTGATATAACCGAGCAGCTCATTGTCAAGACTCGTGAACGAATCAACGATGGTATAAACGAGATTCAGCAGCATCATGGGTGATATCATCGGTATCGTAACCTTCCAGAACAGCTCCCATTCGGTCGCTCCGTCGATCCTCGCTGCTTCGTAAAGAGACGGTGAGATGCTCTGAAGGCCCGCAAGGAACAGCAGTATCTGTACACCGCTTCGCCACAGGACCGTAACAAGGGTTCCGAATACATTCTGGACGATATCAACTATATTGGCTCCGAAATAACTCAGAACATTGTACGGAATGATCCGGCCGTCCATGATGTTGAGTACCGCTCTGTCAACGCCCTGATTGAGGATCTGTGTCATGATCTCACCGCTTCCGAGAAGGAAAGGGATGAAGAATATGACTCTGAACAATCCTCTTCCCTTGATGTTCTTATTCAGGATGATCGCGATGATCAGCGAAAGAACTATGGTCAGGGGAAATGTTGTAAGCGTATATTTTACCGTTGAAGCAAATGTAGGCAGGAACTCCGAATCCTCAACAAATGCTCTCTTGAATGAATACAGGGTAAATCCCGACAGCTTCATGCCCAGGATCTCAACCTTCTCCGCAACGCTGATCCTCAGCGAGAAGAACAGCGGATAGATGAAGAAGGCCAGAAGTCCGATAATAAACGGTGTAACAAATACCAGACCTTTAAGTGAGTTCTTTGTCCTCAGAGAGAGCGAACGCTTCTTTTTCTTTTTAACTTCTTCCATATTCTCAGCGTCCTCCCTCCGTTACGATATAGTTCTTTGCGGGAACGGTCACACCTTCGATAACCGCTTCCTTATCGGAATAGTTGATGTAAACGATATATCCGTTCTCGTAAGTCACCTTTCTGTAATCAGGTCCGAGAACCTCGTGTTCCTTCATCCTTACCCCGAAGACCTTCCCGAAATTCCTTCTGTACTCATCGTAAACACTTACCACTTCGGGCTCCCAGTCCGAGAATGTGGAACTGAACAAATGGTCATTGCCTGTATTACGAAGCTTCAGCGCCGATTCGTAAGTCAGATAAAAGCTCGGAGCGGAACCGAATTCGATCCATTTAAGCTTCTGGGTCTGGAGGTCGTAGGCAAGATTGCCTGCGCTTTCCGAAGAGTACGAAAGCCTTCCCGACAGAACCATCTGTGCAAAAGGAACCGCGTAATCCGTGATCGACAGACCGAACGGATCCTCTTTCATATCATAGATGTAATCACTGCTGGCAAATGCGTACTGGTTCTGGCCTGCCGAAGCTATCAGCCTGCCGGTGTTCTTTGTATCCGCAAAGATCCCCATCAGCTCTTTGACCGATTCCGATTTAATGTAGGGATGCCATTCGTTGAAATCCGCATAGGCATATTTGCCGAGATCCATATATGCAACACCGACAGCATCATATTTTTCAAGCTTCTTAAGGAATGCCTCGTTCACCTGCTTTATAGCATAAGGATTTCTCAGATACCAGTTCTTGCCGTCGGTCGAACCTGCCGAGATCTCAATGTTCAGACCGTTATAGGCAACATCCTCTTCCTCGTTGAGTCCGCTCGTCTCGGAATTGGCGATCACCATGTCCGTTGCAAGATAGACATTCAGGTCGGCATTGGCTTCTGCATACTCTGCCAGCTTCTTCAAGCCTTTCTTTCCGCCCAGATGCGAATCGGGACCCCAGTTTTCATAGTCCTCCCAGCCCTTCTGCCATGCGTTCAGAACAAGCTCGACATTGGAAATGCCTTTCGATTTAAGACTTTCGAGTATCTCGATAACCTGATCGTAAGTGGTCATCGTGATATATTCGTCAAATACAATACCCGGCTTGGTCGTTCCCATAAGAAGCTTGAGTGCGAGCTTGCCGTTGTCGGCGGCCTGCGAGTCATTCAGGAGGCTGTTTCTTATAAGATATTCTCTGTAAACCTCGGCCATTCCGCTGTAATTGGCCTTGTCACCCGAAAGGAACGCATACCTGATGACCTTATCCTCGGGGATCACAAACTTGTCTACACGCTGAACCTGTCCGCCGGTCGCCTGGGCGTCCTTGCCGCTCGAGATATTGTACATGTCCACGTTATAGACATTTCTCGTAAATATATCGAAGCTGATACGGTTCAGATCGACAACAACACCCGAAGGATAAACCGTTACACATGAATTGCCGGCTCCCTCTGCCATATAGGCAAATACCGCATTGTCGCCGTTCTTGATACCGCATACCGGCATCGCAGCTGTGTAGCGGTCGTAATTATCCAGGAAAAATATATTGTTAAAAGAAACCGAACGGTTAAGATATACAAAGTAATTGGACATCTTGACATTTGCGGCACGCTCCGCCACTCTGTCAAAAGCTGTTATGGCACCGCTTCCGTCCGGGTAGAAAAGATATCCTTCATTCTCATTGCCGCAGGCACCCATATAGGGAAGAACCGAAATGCTTGCTACGGCAAATTTGGAATATTCCTGTATCTTTTCGTACGGGATCTTCACTACAAGTTCATCATCATCTATCGTATATTCAACGGTAATGTAGATACCCGGTGTCAGGAATCCGTATGTTACCGCAACTCCGTTTTCGATATACTCAGATGAAAGATATCCGCAATCCTTGGCCGCGTAAAGCTCTTTTACGCCCGAATCGCGCTTCTTCAGGTCATTATACTTGATATGTATCGCCGACTGCATGTTCAGCTTCCACTGGGCATTTGCCCTGGAAAGCTTCGGGTAAACCTCTTCGTCAACGATCGATTTCCACAGATAACCGTCTTCGAGATTTCTGACCTGTATTGCTCCCTTGACATCGTTGTACAGGAGCTCCAGCTTGCCGTTTTCGGCTATCGATACATATTCACCGGCGCCTGTCAGATCAGCTTCCTTCTCGGGCGCTTCATAATCATCGCTGTATGTTATCGCATTGGATCTGGCCGTTTTTACCCTTCCCGTACCTATAACGAGCAGGATCGCGATAATGACCAGGAATACGATCGATCCGATCCGGTCAAGAAAGAATCTCTTAATCTTCTCACCCATGCTGATTACTCCTTAAATCACAGGAAGTTAATCCTGAACTCCTCGATTATTGACATTACAAACTGGATAACACGTCCCGACAGTACATAGCACAGCAGCATTACAAGCCACAGCACAAGCATCAGGAATGCCGCTACGAACATCATTCCGATCGTTTTACCGAAGGTATAATTGTTCAGCACCATCATGGCTATAAGAAGTATCAGGAACAGTCCGATGTACGCAAGTGTCGAAAATACGCCGTACCATGAACGCTGTGACTTCGACATGATGTTCGAAAGGAACATGAGCGGTACATTGATAACGATAAAAGGTACCAGCGAGATCGCGCTTGCAAAGGTTATTTCCTTTACTTTACTCTCGCCGCCCGAAATACTTGTTGCCATAAACGATGCGGGTATCCATGACAGCGGAACTATCAGCAGCTTCACCATTTCAAACCAGGGATTGATATCCTCGGTCTCGATCGAAGCCAGCGGAAAATGAACAACATAAAGGTAAGCGATCCGTACAACAAAAGCCGTTACAAATATGATGATCGGAACCGCCGTATTCAGTCTGTCGCGGTTGTATTTGATACCCTCCATGGCATCTACCGGATGGAATATCGCATAAAAGCAATATGTCAGCCCGTCGCCGATGCTCATCTTAGGCTTGCGGTGTTCGATGAATTCCCAGTATTTCTTCGTTCCGAACCTGTGGAACCAGCCTATGAACAGTAACACCGCAACAATGATAATGACAGCCGTAAGGATTATCGGGAAGAAATGAGCTCTGAGGACCTCATATTTGTACTCGTCGAAGGCCATCGTGTAAACATCACGGTCATCCACGATCTTGGACTCTTCCATCGCATCCTTGTACTGCTGCTGCTTGTAATAGGCTCTTGCGATACCTACATGTGCGAGCGTATAGTTTTCATCGATCGAAAGGACCGTATTCCACAGCTCGTAGGATCTGGCGTAATCACCGTTATTGTAAGCCGAAGTCGCATCATGGATATACTGGATGAATTCCGTCGGCTCAAATACCTGGATATTATTATTGATCTGGTCGAGCACGTACAGTCTGCCCTTGCTGTCGACATCGATCGCGCTCGGTCTTGTAAATGTTCCGTTCTTCTCTCCGAGTCCGCCGAACGCAACAAGCATCCTGCCGTCCTGGTCGTACTGGTAAACCTTGCCGTTGAGCTGCTCCACCACGGTAACGATGCCGTTATTGTCAACACAGACATCAACAAATACAGGTTCTATATAGTTGCCGTCATCGTCAAAGTACTCGCCGAATTTGAAGCTCTGTCCGGCAACGACGGTCTTTAACAGCTTATTTTCTATAAAATCGGTGATCGGGTTACGAAGCGAATTGCCGACTGTCTTGTATTTACGGTAAATATTCGTACCGATCGAATTCAGCTTCTTGATCTCGCCTTCCTCGCGCTCCATGCTGGTAGCATAGATCATTCCGTCCTTACCGTAGGTAAGATTGATATATGAGGCTGCGAGCTTTTTGGTGTGAACGGCTTTCTGCCTTTCCGACGCGAACATTCTGAACAGCGCTTCCGCAAGGTCGTATCCGATGTTGGTCTGTCCGTAGAAACCGCGGAAACCGTTATTGCCGTCGATCGCCATGATATTCTCACCTTTTACGGTGTAGATATATCCTGTCTGGGTTACAACAAGCTTTGTGGGAGTAAATACGTCTCCCGTGTCAAGCTCGCTCTCGGGATTGACAAATTCCTCGACCATAGCGCCCTCCGGATCCATATGAACGATCCGGTTGTTTTCCGTGTCGGCAACATACATGTCGCCGTCGTCATCTACGAAGATTCCCTGGGGATTGGCAAATGCCTTGCCGGGCCCTTTAAATGTCGCAACAGTCTCAAAATCGGGATTCATCTTGACGATACGCTTATTACCCGTATCCACCACATAGATAAAATCATTGTCGTCGATGAAAAGATCCTGGGGCTTTCTGAATGTGCCGTTCTTGTCTTCAAAACCACGAAGGTTATTGATGATGTCGGTAACAACATAGCATTCGGGAACCGGCTGCCGGTAGTTATCGTCGCCGGTAACGTAGCTCTCTGACTGCGCCGCATCCGCCCTGACCGGACATATCAACATGACCGTCATGAGGAATGCCAGCATCAAAGCTGATATTCGACTAATCCTTTTCACACTAACCTCCCGTATCACCCTTTAATACCAGAATATGCCATTGTTTCCATAACCTTGCCCTGCATGATCGTAAATATTACTACCGTAGGTGCCGTCATGAGCAGTGTCGATGCGGCAACAGCTCCCGCACGTCCGACACTCATGCCCGCAGCGCCTCCGCTTATCGTCTGCAGTGCCAGAGGAAGGGTCTTCATTGCCTGGCTTGTGATGTAGATCAAAGGTGAAAAATAATCGTTCCAGTTGGTCACAAACGAGAATACGATCAGCGTCGACCATGCCGGCGCGAGCGCAGGCATTACCATCTTGATGAAGATCTTGAGTTCACCGGCTCCGTCTATCCTGGCGGCTTCGATCAGTTCATCCGGATACTGCTGTATGAACTGCCTCATAAGGAAACAGTTATACGCAACTGCGATATTCGGAAGTATCAGCGCCCAGTAGGTATTGATCAGGTTCAGCTTGTTTACGATCATGTAGCTCGGGATCCTGGTAACATGCGCCGAGAACATCAGCGCCATAAGTATCAGGTCAAATATGAACTTGCCGCCCTTGGGCTTGAACTTTACCAGCGAATATGCTGCCAGCGATGACACGCAGACCGTCAGAAATACGATGCAGATCGTAACAACGATACTGTTGAAGGCATATCTGGTAACCGGCACCGTAGAGCTGCCCAGTGTTATTACCAGATCCGAGAAGTTCTTGGTCGTAGGTCTTCTTACAAAGAACTGCGGCGGGTAAACGAACAGCTCGTCAAGCGGCTTGAACGCGGTAACTACCACGTATATGAGCGGAAGGACCGTAAATGCAACAAGTGCGATCATGACCACATACAGCAGTGTTTTGCCGAATGTAATATGCAGCCATTGTCCTTTGAACCATTTTATCTTTATCATAATTCACTATCTCCCGGTGACTTATGTTTTCTTATCCGGTTTAAACAGTCCGGAGAGTTTCTTTTACTCATCTTTCGATGACAGGAATCTGAATACCACCTTGCCGAGCAGAAAAGGGATAAGGAACAGCACAACCGCTATCGCTGACGCATAACCCATCTGGAAACGTATGAAAGCGTAGTCGAACAGGTGCGCCACTATCGTATGTCCTGCGTAATTCGGGCTTGGCATGCCCGCCACCTGAACCGCGATCTCAAATACCGCGAAGGATCCGGTGATCGAATTGATCGCACCGAACAGCAGCTGGGGCTTCATTGCGGGCAGTGTGATATAGAACAGTTCCTGAAACTTGTTTTTGACACCGTCTATGGCACCAGCTTCGTACATCGACCTGTCAACGTTCTGCAGACCAGCAAGGAATACAAGGAAGCCTGTACCCATACTCATCCACAGCTGGATGAACATTACAACGCCCATGATGTAAGTCGGGTCTGTGTTCCAGAGGATCGGTTCATCAATAAATCCGTGATTTAACAGGAAATTATTGATATATCCGAGTCTGTCGCCCGAGAAGGCTACCATCCAGATCGTTGACATCGCAACAGCCGATGTAATAGAAGGAGCATAAAACGCAAGTGCGAAAAACCGCTTAAATTTAAGCTGGTTGATAACCCATGCTGCAAAGAAGGAAAGCAGATAACCGATAGGACCGGTGATGACCGCGAATTTTATCGTGTTTGAAAGCGCGGTGATGAAAACCTCATCGTCCAGAAACAACAGCTTGTAGTTATTGACTCCGACAAAATGAGGAGTCTGCATCATGTTGTAATCGGTAAAGCTTAAGCCTATTGCCGTAAGAACCGGAGCTACGATGAATATCGTAAACAGTATTACAAAGGGCGCAAGAAACGCGTATCCGATCCAGTTCTTCCGTATGAACCTCTTCGCCCGCGATCCCCAGTCATTGTCGAGCGACATGTTCATTTGCGGAACCTTACTAGTTTTAGTCATTTGAAATCACTCCGTACTCTTCCTGTTTCATAACAAGCTCACGGTTAATGTCCTTAACTGCACGCTCCATGGCCTCTCTTATGTCCATACCGCTGATGACCACGCTGGTCCATGCATTGGTAAGATGTCTCGTTGTCATATATCCGCCCAGGACTGTAGGTATTTCCTTGGCCCAGCGCCACTCTTCCTGAAGCGTCTCGATATCGGCCGTATTCCAGGACAGGCTCAGGAACGCATCCTTGTTGGCTGTATTCCAGCGGGCTTCGGCGCCGATCATTGCCTCAACTTCCTTGGCAAATCTTGTCTGAACATCCGCGCTTGACCACCATTTTAAGAACGCCCAGCTCTGCTTCGGCTTCGTGGACTGCTTCATGATGATATCGCCCTTCTCGGTAATACCGCCCGCAGTCCTGTCTATCTCGCCGTTTGCCATGACATGTCCGGGCAGGGGAACGATGCCCCATTTTCCGGCGATCTCCGGTGCCGCAACAGACAGCTGCATGTACATATTGAAATCACCTACTCCGAGAGGCATGATGCCCGATCTGAAGTACTGATAGAAATTCGCCGTCTCCGGAACACCGTAGTTGGTAAACAGTTCCGTATATTCCTTAAATGCCAGATATGCTTCGGGCGTGTCGAGTGCCGACTTCAGACCGTCCGGCGTATAGAACGCACCGCCGTTCTGATAAAGGAACTGTGTGAAATCCCTTGCAAAGTAGAACTGAAGTCCTTCCTGATACAATGCGGGGAGAACGTAATCGTACATATCCTCCCAGGTATTCGGAAGATCTATACCGAATTTGCTCAGAAGATCCTTCCTGTAATACATTACATTGAAGTTCATCGTCTCGGGGATCGCATATGTGCCGCCGCGGTACTCGTAAGGAGTAAGCGTTGCGGGAACGAAACGGTTCCTGACTTCGTCAAAGCCTTCCATCTGCGAAAGATCATATACCTGATCCCTGATCGCAAA
>JAEEGL015617902.1_pt1 | contig 11026 bp, 8 predicted proteins | sample 9134231 | NCBI WGS metagenome assembly JAEEGL01 (sample SAMN16246548, study PRJNA631951) | gut metagenome | biome: gut microbiome; feature: rumen; material: fiber-attached | host: Bos | place: Iran: Karaj | collected 2018-10
GAGCAGCTCATAGTCCACTTCACGGGAAATTTTAACACCGGCATTACCACTTTTTATCGCCGCATCAAGCTGCATTTTAAAATCCCCATATCCCATAAGAGGTCCCTGGAGGATCTTGGGAAAGAAAAGAATATAGCTAAGGTAATCCTGCAGCTCAAACTCTTCCACTTCTCCCCTGTACAGGTCCACAATATACGATATCTGATTAAATGTATAAAAGCTGATTGCAATTGGGAAGAACAATCCCGAAAACTTGAATGCCAGCAGCGTCACCAGATTGGCTATAACTGCCACAGCAAAAAGCACCTTATCAGCTGCCTTGCGCTTATCCTCCAGTTCTACGCCATCCTCCGTGGCTTTTCCCTGTCGGTGCTTTCCCAGTGATAAATCAAGGCGCCGGGCAATCAGTGAATTCACCACCAGGCTAAGCGCCAAAACGGCGCAGTTTCTTACTCCAAATGGCACATAAAACAACACCGAGGCAAGTATGATCCATCCCTTAGTGCCTCCGACTGTTCTTTTCCGCAGGAAAAAGAACCCCAGCAGAAATACCGGAAGAAATATTAAGAAGAAAATATACGAGTTGAATACCATTTATTCTCCATTCATCACCACAGGATCAGCAAAGATCTTATAACCATCCACTGTATCCACCAGTTCAAGCCCCAGGGATACAAGGTTCTTATCTATCTTTCGCTCCTCGTGGAGAACAATATAGCTGCAGCCGGTGTGTCGAGTAGCTTCCAGAAGAGCCTCAGCATCAATAATTTCAGGCTTCTCCATTGCTTCATAGACAACATTGTAATAGTCCCACTGTGTCACTACCATTTCGCGGCCATAGGGCATGATAATATCCGTATCGTACTGTCTTACAAAATGGACCAGCTCCGATGGGAAAGCAGCTCTGATCCTTGGTTCTCCATCCTTTGGCGCAATGACATCACATACATCAATAGCAGTCTGTGGGATATGATACATATTCTCTGCCACAGACATATACTGGTTGAGATAAACCAAAGAACCGGAAAAGACTGCCACCAAAAGAACTGCCATAAGGGCCAGCCTCTGATGCAGTTTTTTTTCAAAGCTGAAAATAAGCTTGCAGGCTGCATAACCCATCACAAGGTAGGATGGCAGAAGCCACAGTATTCTGTAATAGGTATCGCTTCCCTCATCAAATGCTGCCACGTAAACAATCTTTGTAATGGGAAAAAGAAATCCCAAAAGGATCACTATTGGCAGTATTCCAAGTATTATTCTCTTTTTCAGATCCTTCTCAAATATGGCAATATAAAGCGCCGATATCACCAGAAGAATCGCCATAAACGGATTTCCGAAATAAAGCTTGGCAGAAACCCAGCATTCCATGAATATTCCGTACATACCAAAGGCTCCTTGTCATCATTCCTTTTCAAGAATGATCATATCCTTATCATAGTACTGACACATACTCTTATCCCTGTAGTCCTCGGGATTTCCCGTAATATCAAACTCCACGTAGTAAATCGGAACCGGGTGATTATACAATTCAGGAAGAGTAACCACGCGGTCCTCGGATTCAAGAATCTCAGACCAGGCATCTCTTTCTTTTGCATATGCCCTTGATTCACCTATAAGCAGCGACCTTAATGCTGCGATGCTGGTAAGATTTGCTCTGTTCTCCTTGGGAATTGTATTTATTCCAAGTACAACAGCCACTCCGCAGATCATCACCAGCATATAGCCCTTAAGATACATAAAGACTGTTTCACGACCATGGGCAAAGTATATCCGTCCCTCCATCAGCACCCTGGTCCTTTTACACGCTTCGACCTCCATAAGAACCAGGAATAACACGAACACGAAATACCTGATATTCTGTACTCTTCTTGGTCCCACCTCACTCATGGAATACAGTGTAGGAGTGAACGTGGACGCGAAAAGACAATAGGCAAAAAACGCCAGCACAAAAAACGGGATCCTTGAAGGCTTGCCCTTTGCATAATGCCAGATGAAAGGAAAAACAAACATAAGAAGCAGTAGCAGAGGCAGATCAAGCCACTCATTAAAATATCTGTAAGCCTCAAGAAAAGAATTGCCAACCGCCTCCAGAGGGTTTTGTGATACGCTCTCCGCTGCTCTTACAGCATTTCCGGGAGCCAGAATATTGATCGCAAAACCGGCTGCGGAAAATATCAATATCACTGCAGTGCTGATAATATTCCTGATGCTGATATCAGCTTTGATGTGAAGCTGCTCCTTTTTTGTTTCTGCCTTCTCCTCAAAGTAAAATACAATATAGGTAATAAGGAAAAGTACCGTAACTTCCAGCCCAAGAAGCCCTGATACCAGATTGCCGCCACCGAGCAGGAACCCCAGAATACAGGGAAGGACCACCTTTTGTCTCTCATACAGCATTCCCCACTGTATAAGCATCAAAGAATAGAAAAGCGTATAATAGCTGGCTCCGTTCCACCAGTAAAAGCCCTGGAAAGCATGGGGCAAAGTCTGAGTGCACAATATAACAATCGCTGAAAAAATGATGACTGCTGTCTTTCTGTCCTTAAGCACTTTTGAAAAGAAATAGTAGTTTCCAAGCACAAAAGTTCCCAGAAGAATCACCGTAGACAAACCGTAAAGCTTATCACCGAAAACAGCCGGCTGTATAGAAAAAAGTGCAAGAGCAGAAAAAGATCCCTGCCATGAGTAATAAACATCCTTTACTTCACTGCACATGGCACCAATGATTCCGATAACGGAATGGGAATTTCTCCATACCGTATGAACAGTTGCACTGTATCCAAAGTCATCGGCAAAGGGTCTGGAATATATTGCCACCAAAACCATTGGGATCAGTACCACAGTCATTATACCCAGCATAATGTATGCAATTTTTTTCAGGGTTGAACCACTCATTAAACCGCTTTTCTCCTACGCAAAACAAGATATCCAACAAAAATTACAGTAGTTATTATTGTCACCGCATATGCGATCTTCTGAACCAGGGTCTTCTTGTATGTCACCAAAACATGACCTACGCCCTGTCCGCCTTCAGGCATAAACACTCTGGTATAGCCATTGTCATCGTATGCCTCACCCACCTGAAGCTCACTCACAGGATTTCCGGCATCATCCAAAATATAGGCTCTGTATCCGTAATAATAGATGTACGGCATATCATAGTACTTCTTGTCCAGATTCAGCCATACTTCAAAGTACTTGTAATTATCGTGCTTAAATCCGTCGGCACTGGTTCCGTCATCAGCCTTGGCATTCTCCACGCCCTTACATTCACTTGGTTCATTTTCAACAGGAAGCCACTCGCCACAGGATATTCCGTTGTCTTCTACAAGAAGATCAGGTGTTATTATCTGTCTGTAATATGCCTGCGGATTAAAGAAGTCAGGCTTTAAGTAGATTCTTGTAGCTAATACCAATACAACACTTATAACCACTAAAAGCGCCGGTTTAGGATCAAGCTTCTTTCCGGACTTATCAAGTTCTTCCGACACCAGTTTTGCCATCATAGCTTCAAATATCAGAAGCAGTACCATCAGAACATAGATGAGTCTTGATGTGGACTGGAAGAATGAGAAAAACTGTCCCACAGGTCCGCGCCAGAATGGCTCTGAACGCATAAGCCCCATATGGAACACGGTTGCAATAAATACCACCAGCTCATCATAGTAGACCTTTTTGTTTTTTACCATCAGATAAATGAATACAACTGTAGTAAGAACAAACAGCACAAAGAAAGGCATGCTTATTTCTTTTATTACATCAGCAAAATTAAGGATATGGTCATTGATATCAATGTAATTGTCGTAAATAACAGCAAACTTGGTATGGATTGCCAGCTCAGCAGCAGGAAGCCAGTACTGGGTTGTGAAAAGAAGCCCCACTATGCTGTAGGAAAAAAGTCTGCCGATAATCTTAGGTTTGGCAATGATCTTTTTGATATTAAGAAGAACAAGAAGCACCATTGCAACCATCATGGAAATGAAGGTAAGGTGGTGACTTAATACCACCACCACTATACCTACTCCGTATGCGATATATCCAAACTTTTCATCATTAAAGGCTCTGATCAGACCGCAAAATGCAAACGGTAAGATCACCTGTGCGATAAAAGCGCCCAGTCCTGCTCCATCAAAAAGATTTTCCCACATACACAGGGTTCCGAAATACAATACAGTTGTAACTACGGCAATCTTTTTACTGCGAACAAGTCCCTCAAAGCTCTTATATGTTGCAAAAGAACCTATAACAGCCACCAGGATCACAAAAATCTTGATCGCCAGCATCGGCTCAACTCCAAGAAGGATAAGCGCAACGGCAAAATAAAAGAAGAAATCCGGGTAGAAAAATCCTACACCATAGCCAAATCCCTTCATAAGCATAGGGCGGAGCTTGGGAGGAAAAATTCCCAGTTTTAAGCTCTCAGCCAGGGAAACGAGTCTGGAATAGTGAAAGTCGTTTTCATCTGCTTTTGGAAGTCCCTCTGCAAAATATGGGATTATAAAGCACAACAACATGAACAACAGAATCCCCAGATACAAACCATCTTCTTTTAATATCTTTTTTATCTTTTCCATCAACAAAAACCTCTCTGATAAATCTTTTTTCACCTGTTAAACAGAGAAAAATATATCCCCAAATATACAAGATTCGGGATGATACTCAAAAATGCCCCACCCAGGACAGTAATGCGCCTTGAATACACCAATAATATAAGCGACAAAAGAGCTACCAGTCCGCTCCCGAATATTACTCCCATTGAGCTGCACACTCCGGAAAGCATATTGATCAGCGTCAGCATTATCCATGGCGCAATCCTCGCCCGTCTCATAGCCAGAATCTTATATCTTTCGACAACCGCGCTGTTTCCTGCGTCAGTACCTTTAGGGCTTTTCCTGAGTGCTATATCCTTTACTTCTTTGTCATGAACCTCAATCTTTTTTCCTCTCTCCCCGACATCCTCCATCATCCAGAGAAACATCCAGAATATCATCGGAAATACAAGATTGGCAACCATCGCTTTTCCCTGCCAGGTTCTCATAAAAAGAAATGTCGCAGGAGTATAGATGGACACGTTTCCAAACATCAGAAGAACAGAAACAACTATCATAAATACCGGGATCAGCGTCTGCCTCTCCCTGAAGAGAACCCTTCCTATCTCAACATAAATAAGATAAACAAAAGGAAAAACAAAAAGCGGAATAATAGAATGCGACAGTATCGTAGCATGGATATTGCTTACTTTTGCCACAAATCCGATCCACATGGTGATCACTGCCAAGGCATGTCTTATATCCAAAGAAGTGGAAGTTCCGATGTACGGCAGAATAGTGTTCATCACATCTGCCTGCTGCGCCAAAAGAGACTCCACAACATAATAGGCATCATCACCGTCAAAGCTGGCCATAACTACAGCCATAACCATCTGGAAAATCATGATGGCAAAAAAGATTCCCCAATAAACTCTGCTCTCGACAGGATAGACCACCTTGAACATACCAAGGTTTGTTCTTGGGTTCATCAGGTCATGAACATCTGCATGGGATTCTCCCGGGAAAATAGTCAGAAGATCACGACCAGCCCTGCTTCTTACAAGAATAGTTACTGTCCTTGCGACACCTGCAACTGCAAGAACTATGGCAGCAATTGCAAAATATCTTCTGCAATAACTGAATGCACTGTACACGATCCTGGTCATGCAGGTAATGGCAATTACCTCAAACACCGCCATATACACCAGGAATCCCAGTACAAAGGTTATTCCCACTGTTCGCCTTGCTCTTGGCAATATGAAATTGAATGCCAACCCGATACACATTGGCATAATGATAAGCCAAAGCAAAAGGCTCAGCGCAGATAAAATGACATTCATAAAAACCTCAATATTATATCAGCTTACTTAACATGGGTATTTTCTTCAGAATCCCCACAATGATCACTCCCACAATATAACTGCATAGTATCCAGACAATGCACGCCGGAAGCTCTGTAATAACCGGAGTCAGAGCATCAACCACATGGTAAAGAGCATTTCTGGTATAATCTTCTATCAAATATAACCCAAATGAGCAAGCCCCAAGATACAGGATTACTCTTTCGACAATCTTCGTGCACTCCTTAGCCCGTAAAGATAAGGATCTTATAAAGATAACCAGGCAAAAAGCCAGCGGCTGAACCAAAAATGTTGTATAAACATTTGTAGTATCTGCTGAGGTATCACCTATCATTACCGACAGGAAGTACTCAACGACTACCATGATCACGCATAATCCGCCAAATACCGCCGGTATTTCTTTTCTCTTAAGATACTCCTCCTGTACTACCTGTTCCGCAAAATACCCCAGAATAAAGCAGTTGATGGATTCAGGAATAAAAAACGGCACCGCAACTATAGTGTGAGGGATCAGTTCTATTATCCTTACAATTATAAGAAAGAACAGTTCCAGTACAACAAAATAATTCCACTCTATAGGGGTTACAGCCTGCACCGCCCTCCTCAGAAAGGGAAGCATCAGTATGATTCCGATGTAAAAATATAAAAACCAGAAAGGAACAAAAATGCTTCCCGAGAGAAATCTCCTCACAAAGTCAAATACACCTATCTCGTCAGATAGTCCCATGAAATAATTGTAAAAATATCTGATAAAGGAGAAGATAAACAGTACGATTATCATTCTCGGGAGTCGTTTTGTATAAACTGTTTTTGCGCTTTCTTTTTTTTCAAGAAGCAATGCTCCGGATACCATCCAGAAGAGGTCCACTCCAACTTCACTTATAGCCGAAAGAATCAGCGATAACGTAAAGGTGATATGACTTTCTGTATACGAAAACGCTTCATGCCCCAATCCACCGGTATGAATAAACATAACACAGAGAATTGCCAGTATTCTTATGATCTCAAGATGAAGGTATTTCTTTTTCATGCTCTATTTAGTCACCAAAGCCTTATCGGGCGTCAGACCTGCATCATAAGATTAAGATGCTCCTGAAGGATGCTGATTCCGGTAAGATTCTCTCCTCCTCTTGGGATAATGATATCAGCGTATTTTTTGCTGGGCTCTACAAACTGCTCATGCATGGGCTTAACAGTCTCTCTGTACTGAGTAAGGATTGATTCTATGCTTCTTGCCCTCTCCTGCATATCACGGCGGATTCTTCTCATAAGTCTTTCATCCGCATCCGTATCCACAAATACTTTTATATCCATAAGATCGCGAAGTGCCTTGCTCTCAAGAATAAGGATTCCCTCTAAGATGATAACCTTCTTGGGAACAACATGCACTGTGGCATCGGATCTGTTGTGGATAGTGTAGTCATAAACAGGCATATCAATTGCTATGTTATCACGAAGCTTTTTTACGTCCTCGATCATGAGATCGGTATCAAAGGACTCAGGATGATCATAGTTAAGTCTGCTTCTGTCTTCGTAGGAGAGGTCGTCATGAGCCTTATAGTATGAATCATGGTTGAGAACGACAATATCATCACCGAACTTTTCCTTGATCTTTCTTACGATCGTAGTCTTTCCTGAGGCTGTTCCACCGGCTATTCCTACTATACATACATTTCCATTCATTTTATTATCCTCCATCTAACTATTTCTCGTAATCACATCCATAGGACCTGTAATACTCGTGGGACAAAACCTCACCTGTATCATTGTCGTAGGTTATGATCTGTATATCGTAATCAATCTTTGAGTCATCATAAAGATAATTGGTATCCGGATCTTCATCGGAATATAAAAGTCTGAAAAGATGCTCTACCGGCTGATAGTGCATTGTTCCAAGGCTTGTTTCTATTCCGTCAAGGCTCTCCGCCTCGCTTGCCTCATAGGTTTTGCCCGAACGAACATCATTAATCATGATATAGGGCCCATCAGTGTGATATATCTTAGGCGTTTTAGTGAAGTTATGAATCAGCCTCTGTATCTGACTATCCCTGAAGGCCTGTGACTCATCATTTATATATAATACCGCGCTGACATCACCGCTTGAGAGATAATTCAGCTGCTGATAGATGTTGTCCGATGATACAGCCAGTTCATAGATGTTTCTGTAGAAAGCATCTGACTTCTCCTGCCAGTCCCTATATGCATCATCCCCTCTGTGATCAACCATATCCTCATCTTTAGAGAGTATATCTCCCACAAACCTTGTGGCTTTCATTGCTCCCATGGCATTCATGTGTCCCGTGTCATTTAAGTCGGTGTACAGGTCAACCACACCGAGCTCCTGCATATTGAAGAAAGGCACATCATATTCTTCAGATATGATCCTGGCGCTGTCAGTGGCTCTTTTATCGTCGGTTGTGGCGCTGCAGGTCAGAAACGTTACTATTATCCCGATGTCATTTTTCTGACACTCGTCAATTATCCTGCGAAGATAATCCTCGCCCACAGTGTCTCCGCCCAGACCGTCACTGTCCTCAGGGTTTGGATAAATCCCGGGAGTAAGCTCCATTCCATATCGCATCTCTGCTCCAAAGAGATTGTTCCTTTCCTCTGTCCCCGTAAGAGCTTTATAATCGTTGTGGTCCAGTTCATCCCACCTGCCGTGATATTTTATGAAATCAAAAAGAAATTCTTTCTGAATATCTTTATCTTTGATAAGATCCTTAACCGCAGCGATTTTCAAGTCATTTAGCGGCCATACATCCATATTCAGATGCAGCTGATCTACGGATGTCCTCCTGTCGTCCTCGGAAGAATCCTCATACATCACATCCAGGTACTGATAGTCCTTCTGCAAAAGAAATGTGTCCACCACCACATACTTGGGTTTACAGTACTGAAGCGCCTCCATCAGCTCCCAGTATGTAGCCTGCATCACTGAGCCGTGTCCGCCCATGTTATAGGACGTAATGCCATATTCCTCAAACAGTACCGTTGGATTTATGCCATTGATCACATGTGAAGACCCGATAAACAGGACATCAATCTGGTTCTTTGCTGCCTTATCAAAAAAGTCATCATACTTGAAGGCACTGTCCTTGCGCCTTACCACGACAGTTGCCACAAAAATGCATATCAGCAGCGCAGCCAAAAACAATATTGACTTTATAAGATTTTTAACAAAACTCTTCATGTATCCAAACCTCAGAACTGCTGATAAATAAATGTCGAAGCGTCATATCCGGGGCCCCAGATTCCGCATACAAGAACAAAAATTATTCCAAAGATCACAATGAGCCATCTAAACCAAAGCCCCATGGAAAGAATCTTTTCCCTGATCTCAACACCCATGTATCCGGCAATATCTGTAATTATCAGTGCGATGATACCCAAAACGATAAGTGTCATATTGGCACTGTTAAGTCCGTGATTATATATTTCTCCATCAGAGAACACCCACGGTGTTAACTCAAAGCTCTTTCTGATAACCAGAAGTGCCGTCTGAAGAGAATCTGCCCTGAAGAACACCCAGGCCAGGTTTACCAGCATAAAGGTGAGAACTGCTTTGACAACTCTGTGAGACATGGAATTTCTGTCAATCCTGAGAAGCTCCACCAGTTTATCTCTTACAGGTTTTAGAACAAAACCGATTATCTGATATAGCGCGTGAAGTATGCCCCACACAAGGAATGTCAGCGCACTTCCATGCCAGATACCGCTTACTGCAAACACGATGAGGATATTGAGATACTTCCTGAAGGTTCCTTTCCTGTTTCCTCCCAATGGTATATATATATAGTCCCTGAGCCAACTTGAGAGCGAAATATGCCATCTTCTCCAAAACTCTGCAACAGAACCGGAGAGATACGGGCTGTCAAAGTTTTTCATCACATCTATCCCCAGTATTCTGGATGCGCCGATGGCGATGTGTGAATATCCCGCAAAGTCACAGTAAATCTCAAAGGTGTAAAATAACGTGGCAAGAAATACGATGGTCCCCTGCTTTGAGGCGGGATTCGCATATATATTGCCAACAAATATGGCCAGTCTGTCAGCCATAACAAGTTTGAGCACATATCCCCAAAGCATCTGAAGAAGACCGTCACGGAGCCTGTAATAGTCCACTGTAACAGGATATGAAAACTGAGGGAGCATGTTTCCCGCTCTCTCTATAGGGCCTGAGATAACCTGGGTAAAGAATGAAACAAAAAGAGCCACTTTAATGAAGTTGTGCTCTGCTTTGACATCTCCTCTGTACACGTCAACCAGATAACTGATTGCCTTTAACATGTAAAAAGAGATTCCAACAGCCCCCAGAATATTTCCTGAACGGAACACCAAAAGAAAAGCAACATCTATGCCAACGCTGATAAAAAGCAACACACGGCAAAGATTCCTGCTCTCAATTCTTTTTTCGAGAAGAAGTCCCTCCAGATAGGTCAGGATAACACAGGCAGCCAAAACCGGAGCAGCCTTAACATCCACACTAAGATAAAAAGCGATACTGGTTATTAAGAGCCAAATGTACCTGAACTTTCTCGGAATTATGAAATTGATCAGAACTACAATTGGGAGAAAAACCAAAAATCCAAATGAAATAAACTGCATTAAGCAATTACCTCAGAAAGTATTCTATATACAACGCAAGTGCCAAAGCCCTGTGAAAAAGAGCTTTGGCACGGTATTTTAATCTACCTCTACCTCATCCTCGGAAGCAGACTTGTTTCCATCAGACTCGTGATACTCCTTCTCTGTATTTACATTCCATATATTGCTGCGATCTGTCACGCCGCCAATAATGTTTTTGACAGTTTCAAAAGAAGTGCACATGGAGTGATCAATATTATTGTATCTGTGCTGACCGTTACGTCCGACGCAGTAAAGATTGTCGATGGTGTTAAGGTAAGCAACAAGCTTATCCATCTCATCATAGGTATCAAAGTAAGCCGGATATGCCTTCTTAACTCTCTCCATATGATAGTCGATGACTTCATCTGCGCTGCTTATAAGGTTAAGGGTTACCATCTCCTGAATAGCCATACGGGCAAACTCATCCTCGGTCATGTTCCACATGGAATCTCCCTCGAAGCAGAAGTACTCAAGTCCAAGCCATACCGTATGCTCGAGATCCTTAAC
>JAEEGL010668049.1_pt1 | contig 11025 bp, 3 predicted proteins | sample 9134231 | NCBI WGS metagenome assembly JAEEGL01 (sample SAMN16246548, study PRJNA631951) | gut metagenome | biome: gut microbiome; feature: rumen; material: fiber-attached | host: Bos | place: Iran: Karaj | collected 2018-10
AATAATTTCTTCATTTTTATTAGGATTTTTTTCTGATATTGTATTTAATGCACTTTCACATCTTTCAATACTAACCATTGATATTTCAATATTTGAAAAGAAATTTAATATATTTGCTAATTCATTTGAAAATTCTTCTGAATTTTCTAATATTAAACCAATTGCTTGAGGTGAAAAAATTTCTTTTCTAAATAAAATATAAGTTATAATTAAACCAAAAAAAAAGTGAGATGAATATCTTAATCTTTGAACATACCATTTTTTACTTCCTTCTAAAAAAATATGAACACTGAAATTATCATCTAATTTCTTATATAATTTATTTCTGAAATTTTCTTCAATTTTTGCAGTTCTAATTACTTCAACTCCTCTTATACTTTCACTTAAAATTGTCATTATAGGAGAATATGATATTCTTTCTAATCTTTGTAAATTTACAGCACAACTTATAAAATATTTTGTTAAAGTTAATGTTGATATTATTAATAATGGTGATAAAAAAAGTGTAAATTTACTATAAATATAACATACGAAAATTGATGCTGTGAATGTAAAAAGTGCTTTAGCAAAATTTGTTACTCCTCTTATAATTCTTTGAATTAAATCAATATCTTTTGTTAATCTATTTAATAATTGACCAATTGGCACTAAATCATGAAATAAATTTATTGGAGCTCTTAAAAATTTATATACTATTGATTCATGTAGATTTCTCTGTGAATATAATGTTATATATGAATGAATAAATTCTATTAAAAAATTAAGAAAAATTCCTATTATTGAAATTTTTACATATGTATAAAAATTACTTAATTGATCATTTATATTTATTTCTTTTTTTTCTGTTTTATTCTTTTCTATTTCTTTTCTACTTTTTGACCAACTTGCAATATAAATTGCACGATATGAATTTGCAAATCTTGCACCTAACATACAAAAAATTAATAATAAAAATACAAAATATCCTCCTTGTAATTTAATAAATGAATTATATGTACTAAAAGATATTTTCTCTCTTTTATATTTATCATCAGATAATAATAAAGGATTTTTTTCAATTTTAATATTTGATTTCTCACTTTCAGAACTCGTAATAAATTTATTATCTTGAAAATTAATATAACTATTATTAAAACTATCATCAATACTACTTTTACTTCTTTTTTTAATCATATCTAAATTATCATCTTCATAATCATCATAATCAACAACATAATTTTCTCCAAATTTTGATACAAAATCATTATAACTTCCAATAAATTTAATATAACCTTTATCCATTAAAATAATTTTATCAACAAAATTTAAATTATTAACTTCATGAGTAACAAGAATTCTACATTTATTATTTAAAAATTCAACAAAAGCATTCATAAAAATATTATTACTAACTTCACTATCAACATTAGCAAGAGGATCATCTAATAAATATAAATCAGCATCTTTATATAAACATCTCGCAAGAGAAATTCTCCCTTTTTGACCACCACTTATATTATTTCCTGATAAATTAATAAAAGTTTGATCGCCTTTATTAAAATTTTCAAAATCTTTTTTTAATTGACAAATATTAATAATTTTATTATATTTTTCTTCATTGAATTCATTATATAAAATAATATTATTTTTTATTGTATCTTCCATTATCCAAGGTAATTGGGGAGCATATGATAAATTACCATTTATTATTATTGGATTGTTACTTGAAATTAATTTAAAATTATTTAATATTGAATTTATTAAAGTTGATTTTCCTGATCCTGTATTTCCTAAAATTGCAATAAATTCTCCTTTTTTTATTGTTAATGTTATATCATTTAATAATATTTCTTTATTCATTTCATATGAAAATGATTGATAAATACTTTCGTTTGTTTTTTTTCTTCCTAATTCTAATATTTTATCTTTTTCTGATTTTGATAATCCAAATGTTGCATTGTCATATTTTATTAATATTTCTTTTTCGTTTAAATTTTCATTTTTTTTATAATTGTGTTCTTCTGAATATAAAAAATCTTGAAGTCTTTTTATTGATATTAAATTAGTAAAAAAGTCATTTAGAAACATTGGAATTCCTTTTAAAGGATTTGTCATTTGATTTATTAATTGAATTGTTGTAAATAAATTTGCAACTTCTAATGTTTTATTTGAATAAATATATGTTCCTATTGATATTATTAATAATATTAATGGAATATTTGAATTTACTAATAATCTAATTAAACCAATATATAAATTTTTTTTTATATATAATAATTCATCATCTCTTTTATTTTTTATTTTTTTTGCAAATTCATCTTCCCAACCATTAATTTTTATATTTTTTAATATATGAAAAACATAAGTTACAAGTTTCATTCTTTCATCTTTTTTATTTAAAATTTTTCTCATATTTCTCAAATATAAAACTTGTAAAATTAAAATAAAAGTCATTAAAATAACTAGAATAAACATTGCATAAATAAATTTAAAACCAAATAATTTAAATAAAAAATATAAAGATAAAATAATAATATAAGGTGCATTAATTATTTTTGGCCCAACTGAAAATATAAAACCTAATTTTTCACAATCAACTTCAATTAAATTTATTTTTTCACCTTCATCTCTTCCATCATAATTTAAATTATTTCTTAATATTTTATTAAATAATAAACCAGTCATTTCATATTTTATTCTTCTTTGCATCATTAAATTTTTAAATTCAAAATTATGAAATAAAATAGTTCCTAATAATTTTGTTAAAATAAAAATAAAACCACATTGATAAATACTGAATTGATAATTTTTAATAAATTCAATTAAAGATTTATTTTTTAAATCACTTAATTTTGTTCCTTCAAAATTACCTTTTGAAAATAAAAAAATAATTTGACGAAAAAAAAAACATTCTTATTATTTTAAGAGTTTGAAGTGAAAAATCAATTAAATATAATTTTATAAGTTCAAACATATGAATATTAAAAATTGTTTTAAATAAAGGATATTTAGAATTTTTATTTGAAGAATTTTCTTTCCATTTATCTTCTAATTTTTTTATATGATTTTTTATTGTTTGATTTTCATGTAATGAATTTATATCTGAAATTCTTAATTTTTTTTCATTTGATAAATCTATTATTCTTGTTGTCCATCGAAAAAAAATTTTATTTATAAATGATTCATTATAATAATTTAAATATCTTTGTTTTTCGTTATTATCATCTATTGTTTTGTCATATGAATTTGAAAGAAGTTTTTCTTTTTGAAAACTTGAATTATTTATTTCATTCATTTTTAATTGTTAATTAAATATCATATTTTTTTAAGGAATTTATATAATAAAAATTTTTACTCAAGTATTATTTTTTATAATTACTTTATTTTGAAATATATAAAATTTATTATATTCAAAGAAAGTGTTTAAAAAAAAATGTTTTTATTTTTTTTTAATATGTCTTTTTATCATCTTTACTTTTCTCAAAATAAATTCTTTTGAATGATTATTTAATTTTTTATTCATATCTGGGTTTGAATTTACACTTTGTCTTAAATTATCATTAACATTTTCTTTTAAAATTTTATTCTCTTCTTCAATATTATTATTATTATTAACTTCAATTTTAATCATATTATCATTTGTAATTTTAGGATTATTTTTAATTCTTTTAAAACTATTATATTTCTTCATAAATTGTTGAAATTCATTTTTATTTAAATTAATATTATTTTTAATATTATTAAAAGGATTATTTGGTTTTGGAATATTATTTTCTTTTTTAAATAAATTCTTACTTGACTTTGGTTGATTTATTATATTATTAGTAAAACAAAGAAAATTTTCTAAATCTTTATTTCTTTTATTAATATCATTAAATGATTGTTTACTTGTCAAATATTGTTTGTTATTTTCAATATTACTAATTTTACTTTTAATAATTATATTTTCATTTTTTCTATCTGAACTTGCAAGAGTAGAATTAATAAAGTTATTATTAGTTAAAATATTTGTATTATTAGTTAATACTTCATATTTTTCATTATTATCTTTTTCATTTTTACTATTTTTTTTTAAAAATTGTTCTGTCAGAAATTTATGGACTCTCATTCTTACATTTAATATATTTTCTTTACTATAAGGAAAAAAATTTAAAAATTCAATATTCTTTTTTTCTTTACTTGAATGTCTAGATTTTAATTTATCAGTATTATTAATAAAAATTTCTTTAAAATTTCTTGAATGTTGTCTTGTCATAAATGTTTGTTGAGGATAATATTCAGTAATTAAATTATTATTTTGAAAAAAATTAGTATTAGTATTTAAATATTTAGGTTCTGTTTCAAATTTTTCATTTTTTATTATATCATTATTAAATATTTTTCCTTGTAAAAATCCAGAACTTATATTTTTTGGTTTATAATTATTTTTAATTATTATTTGATTATTATACCACATGTTAAAATCTGAATTTATTTTATTTTTTTTTGGTTCAATTGAATATGTCCTTTCTTGTCCAAAATTATTATTTTTATAATTGACTTTTATTAAATTACCATATTTTTTATATTGATTTAAATTTCCTTTTGTTGTTTTTTTCTTCATTATAATAAATTAATAAAATAATAAATAAATACAATTATAAAAATAATAATAATAAGTAATATAAAAATATAAAAAAAATTATTTTTAATATAATATTTCTTTTTCTTTATAATTAACATATATTATATTATTTTAAACAAAAAACTATAAATATCTTTATATAATTTTCAATTAATTTTTATTTAATATTTTGCCTGTTCAGTTAAACCTAATTTATTTAAAATCATTTTCCTAATTTTTTTAAACAACTTTCCATAAGTTAAAGGAATATTTTCAAACTTATTAATTTCTCTAAAAATAATATGAAACAATCCTTTCATATGTTTTTTAAAATCTTTTTTTAATTGACTTTCTTCCAAATCATAATTTTCTAAATATTTTTCTAAAATATTATTAGCAAGAAATTCTCCATATTTTTTAATATTAAGATTTAATTCAAAAGAAATAGAAGAAGAATTATCAGGATCTTCCATAGCTTCACATAATTTTTTATTTTGATCATAATTAAAATTTTGAATACTTAAACCTAAAGGATTTGCAATATCTTCTAATAAAATATATTCTTTTGGTACTTTAAAAATTTTTGAACCAAAAGAAAAAAGAACACTTAAAGGAACATAACTTTTAAATAATCCTGTTAATTTTACTTCATCATTTAATAAAAGTTTCGTATAAATAAATTCACTTTTTATTATTTTTTGTGAAATAGAATCTTCTAAAATTTTTATATCTTTTATATTTTCTTCTATTAAAGATATAATTTTTGGTATTGTTGAATTTAAAATTGAAACTGCACAATTATAATCACATGAACCATTTAAAATAATAATTTCATTACAATTTTTTTTATTATCATTTAAATTAATATTATTTATTTTTGGATTATCATCAAAATTATCTTCATAAGAAACTTTATTAATATTATTATTTTTAATAGGAATATTTATATTTTCAATTCCTTGAATTTCACTAGTTAATAAATTTTCTGTTAATTCACTCATTTTTTCACTTTCATAAAAATTTTTTAAAGGACCTCTTCTTGAATGAAGACCTAAAAATTGATAAACATATTCTCCTTTTGTAATATTAGAAATTCTTTTATATCTTAAAAAAATTGGAGAACCACTTTGTCCTTTATAAGTAGAAATTTTATATCTTAAATTATTTTTATTTTCATTATCTTCAATTACTAATTTTCCTTTACTTTCACTCATTATTTGTTTATCTGCATCATTTATATCAAATTCTTTATTTAAATCTTTATCATTTAAAACAATGTAATCTATTCCATTTAATGATAATTTATTATTTGAATTATTATTACCGTGATAATAACGAGAAGTTGTTATTAATCCTTCTGTAAAATCTTCTTTTATATTTTCTTCATTTGATATGTTTTTATTTGGTGAAATATTTGTATTTATTTCATCAAATGAATTTTCCATTTTTTCATTTTTATTTTTTTTTATGAAATTATTTAAAAATTTATATGCTGAATTATTTTTATATTTATCTTTAAATTCAGTAAATCCTATTATAGATATTTTTTCAGAATTTACCGTTTTTACTATTTTATCTAATTTTAATTCTTCATTATTTGTAAAATAATGATAAAAACAATTATTAGTTATTTTTAATTCATTTGTATTTTCAATATCTAATAATTTAACAATTGAATTTCCAATTGGATAATTTAAGTAAATTAATCCCCAATCATTTAATAATTCATTATCTTTATCTTCTTTAATTAATGCTTCAACATAATTTTCTGGTACAAATGATTTTAAAGATTTAACTGGATCAAATAAATTAAAATCTCCGTTTGAACAAGAAAAAAAAACAACTTTTTTAGTATGTAAAATTTTACCATTTTGATTTAAATGACATAAATTATGAGCAACTGTTAAAACTATATTTGGTCCTATTAAAATTCCTACTCCATTTAAAAATTTATTTATTCCATCAATTTCAAATTTTGATACTACTTTTCCTATTAAATAATATGGAAATTGATTCATTTTATGATAACCTACTGTTTCATATTTGTTTATTTGAGGTTCTTTTTGTATTATTCCTTCTAAGTCATTACAGTTGTCTTTTAAGAAATCTTCATAATTTTTTGAGTCCTGAGATATATATCTCTCCATTTTTTTTTTATTTTTTATTTTTTTTTTTGAAAGTTTATTTTTGTTTTTTGTAAAATATATTAAAATATAATTTTAATAGTTTTTTATAATTGTAAAATTTTTTTTGTATAATAAAAATAAAAATATTTATTTTAAAGGTAAATAAAAATATTATATATTTTATTTATAATTAAGCTTTTGAATAAAAAAATATATTGATACAAAAAAAGTATAAATATATAAAAAGCATTTTTATTAAACATTGGATTTAATTTTTTAATTAAATCTTTTCCAATAATAGATAAACTATAATTTTTAAATCTTTTTTATTCAATTGATAAAACCGAAATTATATTATTTTTGTTATTATTAGAAAAAATTATAATAAATAGAATTTAATGAAGCAATAAAATTTTTCAAATTTAATTTCTAATATTTTTTGAAGAAAAAAAAGAATCAAATAATTAATTAAAACTATGAATTAAAACATAATATAAAGAATTAATATATGAAAAATATTTTAAAAAAATATAAAAAATATAATAAAATTTTTCTAAATAAAAAAAATAATTTAATTATAATAATATAAAATTTTTCATTTAAAAAACTTTATTAATTTTAATTTTATTAATATATTCAAAAACATTAAAAACATATTTAAAAAAACCCCTAAAAAATAAAAATTTATTCTTCATCAGGTTTTTTCTCATCCATTCCTTCCTCATCCTTAAACTTAACAACAACCTCATGTTTCTTTTCTTCATTTTTTTCTTCATTATTATCTTCACTTTTTTCTTCATTTTTTTCTTCATTATTATCTTCACTTTTTTCTTCATTTTTTTCTTCATCCTTTTCTTCATTTTTTTCTTCATTAAGAGCTTTCAATTTCTCAAGTTCTTCCTTAGGCATAAAAGTACTTTGTCTATTAGTATTTCTTTTAACAGTAGTTTTCCTTCTAGAATTTCTTCTTTTTTCAGCTCTTTGTTGTAAATTAACTTTAATAATATAACCTTGATAATAAGGATTATCATAATTATAATTATATAATCCAGTAGCAATATCTTTCTCAGGCATAGGAAATTTATCTCTAATAACTTTCCAATCAGGATGAGTAATTAACTTTAATAATTTAGGAAAAATATTTTCTAATTTATTTATTAAAGGTTGAGCAGCTCTTTTTTCCTTACTCCATTCTTCAGGATTTTCATTTGGTGGAATTGGACTTGCTTTATCAACAGCTCTACATAAACCTTCTAAAAATTCAGGTAAGAACATATATAAATGTTTATCAGTGTAAATTTCATTAATTTGTAATCTTATACTATAATTAAATATTAATGGAATATCTCTTACTGGATATTCATTAATATCAACAAAACTTTGAACAAATGTATTAAATTCATCACAAGTCATCCAAACATCTTTTTTTCTTGGTCCTTTTTGTTTTGCCCATGATAAGTAAAGACCATCTATTAAAGGTAAATGTGCTTTTAAAAAATTATCTACTGGTTCATTATAATATCTTTCTTTTCTCCAACTATGATATTCAAATCCTTTTAATGCTACGTCATAATGCCTTTCAAATGCCATTTTTGTTGCTTCTAAAACATCGTTTGTTACTTTTAAACAAGTTACATATTTATCTTTTGCTGCTTTTACTAATAAATTCATAAATTGATGTCTTACTATATTATTTTCATTTATCATTTTATTATTTTTTTTCTTTCTATCTTCTAAATCATATTGATTTGCTAAAACTACTTTTTGAGTTAAGAAAACATTATTTATATCATATGTCTTATCACACATTCCAGGACATTTACTAATAAAATCAGTTAAAACATTTTGTGTAATTTGCCATACTGTAAAACCACTTAAAGAAGCATAATATTTATAACAATCAATCATATCTCTATATCTTTCTCTTAACATTACTCTTAATTCTTCATATTGAGCATCATCTTTAAAATCTTTAAAAAATTGACATCTTTTAAAATCAAAATCAAAGCATTGATCAAGATATTCTTCAGGTTCTCCTTCATATTCATATTCATAATATGACCATATTGATATTGGATAAGTCCATGGTGTTCTTGGTTTAACAAATTTATTAATTATTTTTAATGGTCTTGGTTCTGTATATCTAATATTTTTATGATAATCTTCATCTACTACATTCAAATTTACTTTTATTAATTTTTTTGATAATGCTTTTACTTTAACAGTAATTAAATTATTATTTGGTTCTTCATACATTATATTATCATCAACTTTCTCTTCTTCAGTATTTAATAAATTTAAATCAACTTCTTCTCCATTTTCTTCCATTTCTTCAATTTCTTTTTCTCTTTTTTCTTTAGCTTTTCTTCTTTCAAAAGATAATCTAGTTCTAATATTATTAACTTCTTCCATATATTCACTATCATAAGTAATAGTAAATTGATTTTCTTTACTTAAAGGATAAATATAATTTTCTCCTTGACTACCTTCTTCTTCAACTGGAACAGTATCTAAAGAGAAAAAATAATGAATTTCTCCTGGAGGACACATTCTAACAATTTGAAATTTACTACCTAAACAAATCATATCAAAAGGACGATAATCTTCAAAATCTAAATGAATTTTAACAATATGATTCATAGGATCTAAAATAGGTTCTTTAGGTTCATAAACAAATTTAACTTCTCTAAATCCATCACAAATCCAACAATTATTTAAACTTCTTAATTTTCTAACATTATCAATATTAGTTTTTCTCATTTGATATGAATTACTAATATTATAACTTAATTGTGAATTAGCAAAATAAGTTTCTTCAATATTATCACTATTTAAAGCTTTTAAAAATCCTAAAGGATCAATTAACATTTCATTACCATCAACATGCATTCCTAAAATAATATGATTATCTTTAACTTCTTTTGATAAAAAATCACAATCTTCATATGATAAATTATTATGTGATATATCTAAATGAACTAAAGTAAGTGATTTTTCTTTAAAATAACCACCAAGTTCACTTGCAAAAGGAGAAGGTTTATCAGGTGGTTCATTTATTTTTTTTGGTTCTTCAAATTTTGGTTTTTCTATTAATTTAGCATCTTTTTTATCTGGTTTCTTTGGAGGAGCTTTTGAATCAATTGCAGGTAAAAATGGATTTCTTCTATATTCCATTCTTGCTGTTCTTAATGCTTGATCAATATGGAAATTATTAAAAACTTTTTTATCTCTATCACTAGCTTTGTAAAATTGATTAACTATTTTTTCAAATTTACTTGGTTTAGTAAATCCATCTCCTATATTATTCCAAGATAAATCAAGAACACGTACTTCTGTATGAGTACGTAATTTTTTTATTAATTGTGTTCCTCCTTTATTTGAAAATTTATTATGTGATAAATTAAATATTCTTAATCCTGTACATGAACCAATCATATTTATTAATACTTCACAACAAAAATCACTTATATTATTTTTACCTAAATTTATTAATTGCATTCTATAAGATGCAAAATTACCAATTGCTTCACTTAATTGTTTTATATTATCATCTCCTAATAAATTTCCGTAAATATTAAAATTTTCTAAATGACAATTTTCATCTTCGATATATTTTACAATTTTTGATATATCATTTTTTCCTATTTTATTATCACTTAAATCTAAATTTCTTATATTTGAAACTAAATTACTATTATTATTTATTGAATCAAATATAAATGAAGTACCATAATGTGTTAATCTATTTGAACCTAATTCTATTGAATTTAAATTTTCTTTATATTTTAATGAATTCGATAAAACTTTTGAATATGAATCACCAACTTTTTGAAAAGTCATATTTAAATTTTTTTCATTTCCATTTCTTCTTACTAAACCTAATGGATTTGGTACAATTTTTTCATCATTTGAAGATTCTATAAATGCAAATGAAGGAGTATATTTTTGAATTGGAGATTTTCGATTTATTATTCTAAATTTTTGATATTTATTATAAAATTCTTTCATACAATTTTGATTTACGTAACTTGTTTTATTAAATTGTTCAAATCCATATTTTGATTTTTTTTTTGGAACTACAATTGTATTTAATTGACTTTTATCTATTGAATATTCTTTTTTTAATTTTTCTAATGTGTTTTGATAATGACTGTCTAATATTTTTATTAAAAATTTTTGATTGTCTATTTCAGATTTTTTGTCTTCTTCTTCCATTTGAATTAATGCATTTGTATCTATATTTAAATGTTTTTTTTCATCTTCATTTTTTGATTCTCTTTCTTTTTTCCTTTTCTGTGTATATTTTCGAAGAAGATT
>JAEEGL010700878.1_pt1 | contig 11025 bp, 13 predicted proteins | sample 9134231 | NCBI WGS metagenome assembly JAEEGL01 (sample SAMN16246548, study PRJNA631951) | gut metagenome | biome: gut microbiome; feature: rumen; material: fiber-attached | host: Bos | place: Iran: Karaj | collected 2018-10
ATTTGATAACAAAGAGCATTCCGAGCTTATGGTCAGGTTAGGTAAGGGGACAGATGAATCTTCCATCACCTACCTGTAACTCTCATGACGGAACATAGCTTCTTTTCCTTAATGAGCCATTTAGTACTTAAGTGGTTCTGCGATGCTTTTCCGCAGAATTGATCCGAGGCGGGAACCCATGGGCGTTTTTTTGCGGGCCTCGGATCAAAACGAGCCCTGGGAATCCAGTAAATTAAGTTCAAAAAGCTTATGAAGCTAAAGTAACAAGCCTGCAATGGATTTCCGGCACCTGAATGGTGCTGGAACCCTTGCAACTTTGTCTAAAATGGACATGCAATTTTGTCCTAAAACACTTTGCAACTTTTTCCAAAAAGGGCTTGCAAAAAACAGCTTTGCAAACATTCTTTTTTGGCATTCATCAAAATCCTTGCCACTGCTGTAATAATCATTGCCTTTGTTACCCAAAACATCATGTACGATAAAATGCACTTTATATCTGTTGTTTTTGGCATCCTTTTTCGGGATTGAATATGCATTATACTTTTTTCGTATTTTTATATCTGGGTAATGAATGTCTATTAAGTTATATAACCCGGGATACCAAGCATATTTGTTTCCATCAACGTCTTCGATACTCCAAAAGCTGTTAGTGCAAAAATCAATATATGCTGGAGCAATTCCGAATTCATCAAACTTACTGGCAAGTTCTGAGTCTATATTCTGGTGATTTAGTAAACGTCCTCCGTTGACAACACTTCTATTAAGTAAGAACCGATATTTCTCGTCTATATGATCATATTCATCAGAAACCAAATCATATATCAGTGAATCTTCATAATAATTACCGGTACCAAAATACTTTTTTATGTGTTTTTTCAAGGATTGCCTCATAGTATCAATATTTCTGCCATCAAATAGCTCCTCAAACATCCTTTTTGGCAAAAAGTTTTTAATATACTGTTGTTCGTTCTGTCGCTCAGCTCTTAATAATCTGAATGTTGGATCTGCTTCTGTAATTTCTGGCTTCTTTTTCTTTTGTTCGTTCCACTTATCATAAATATTCATGGTAAATGAACCATTTCCAAAATATACAGACTCATAAGCCCTTTGGGTTCCTAAACCCAAATCTTCTTTATGGAATTCCTCAAGTCGCTTATTTGGTGGCAAAACCAAAGATTCATTTAAAAGATATATGTAATTACCAGGTTTAATATCAAGATAAATATCAAAAGCATCGTCAAGTCGTTCAAATGACCATGAACTAATATCATTATTAATAATCCCTAGCTTAAGTTGTTTGCTCAGCACAGCATTAAGAGCAGCTCGTAGCTTCTTTATATTTTTACTTGTGAGTTCCATTACAAGATTTTCATTTCCGCCTATAGCTTTTGAGAAATTTATAATTAGCTCTAGTTCATATATTTTTGACTCTATGTAGTTTTCACTCCCTACAGTATTAGAGGGATATTTTTTTAAAGTTTCTCTGATAGATAATTCGTCTATCCCATAGCTAAAGAAAGTAGTATTCTTGCTAACTTTGTCTCCTAGAGCATATCCTAATTCTCTTTTTATTTGCATAGATTCTCTGTACGATACAACATGCTTCAGTACTGCTGTATGAATCCCGTACTTTATATTCTTGCTCATATTGTTTCCTTTCACCTACGATAAGCCCTATTTTTGTCCCACAATTACCAGAAAAGCCATCATGGAGACCCGTAAATTCCTTGTCCCACATTACACATATTATCTTTGACCCATAATCTACAAAACCAGTAAAATAGAGCATTTCGTTGGTATTATTATTTTTTTACCTTAGTAAACAGATTAGTTATTCTTTATAACAAGGAGATGTATATAATATAAAAATCAAATAATATAGTTTAGTAATTTAATACTATTTTCTCTGCTTCATCTAATGTAGGAGCAAACATACCATTTGTATCCTCTCCAAAAATGATCAGACCTGTTCTTTCCGATCCTATGCAATAACCATCATAGAATTCGTAGTCATACTGAGAGTAATACATTCTCCATTTCCTCTTTTGAATAAACAATCCTTTCTCTTTAGCCATTTCTCTTAATCTGGATTCCCTATTCTTTAACGCTTTACTCATATTGTTTATTCTCGCTTTCTGTAATTTTCTTAATTGCTTCAATAATCTGTTTCTTATGATCATCGCTGAGTGGTTTTCGTAGTATTGTTGATAGATATCCTTCTGATACTCCCATAACTTCAGCTATTTCATAACGAAATAACCTATGCTTCTTTATTAAGTTTTTTATTTCTTCGTTGGCCATTGTTGAACCCCTTTCTTTTTTATTTGGAAGAATTCCTCTTTACACAAACCACTATACATATATAATTAAATATATTCATTAAATTACACTAAATTAAATATTTTCTTTAAAGCTCATGTCATGTTTATTTAAATAAACTTTGAAAGGAGTTTATATGCCTACTAAAACCAAGAGAACTTATGAAAAGAAGCGGAACAGATTTATGTCCCTTAGATACGGATCTGAAACTGCGGAATATCCAATTTATACTTTAGATAATTTGGTTACAAAATTTGATAACGTATGCTGTAAAAGCACTCTTAGTAAACTAGAAAAAGAAGATGCTGATGAAGATAAGCTATTATCCACTAGCGCAAGAATATTAAAAAAATACCATGAAGTCTTTAACTGTTCATACGAATATCTCTTTGGCGAAACAGATATTAGTAATCACAATATAGACCCAAATTCGCCTTTACTAAAATTAGAGCGTAGTTTTTTGGATAATCTGGAACAAATGCTGACAGACAGTGAATTTGATGAGTTTAATAAATACATGCTCACAGCTATTCTTGCAGACCCCCAGGCATTACAAAATATCATGGCTACTGTTTTTGAACAGATGTACATAATTGACCAGATATACAAGGATCCAAAGCTTCATAAGGCTGAGAAAGCAATCAATACATCGAAATACTGGGCAAATATCAATGAGAATATCGGAAAATATTTAACCAATAACCTTTTGCCACATCTTCAACGTGGTTTCAGCTTGTATGAAGAGAAAGAAATAGAAAGAGGTGAGGAAATAGTGAATTTGGCAAGTGAACTAGAAGAAAAATCTCACGCCCCTATTACCGGTACGTTGGTCATTGATGATGACAAATAGTTATTTCTTTTGGCTTTAGAATAGACAAAACAATATATTATGCTTGTATATTAATAAAAAGGAAACCAGGATCAGAGTGCATAAGCTTATATATTATTAGTAAAAGCAGACATGCACATAAGTCTGCTTGTTATATTTTTGACCATCTATATATCTTTCCAACACCTGAAACCTGGTTCCCTCTTCGAATTAGATAGACATGTTAATTTCTAACATTTTTGAATTTAGCGATCAGCTGTGATATCTTCGCACCAGACAAATTATGATAATCATCAACTCCGTATGTCTGGGCTACATATTTGTTTATTGCCTCAACTGTAGTACCATGCTGACTCATTAAATTCTGCAAAAACAAAATCTGTTTCTGAGACGCTGGTCTTTCCTCATTATATCCATTGGAGTTATTATCCTGTGGTCTCGATGTATCACTTCCTAATTTTTGCTCTGAAATAACAAGATCTTCGTCCTGGCTAAATTTATTACTAAGAGAGGCTACAGATAAGACCGCATCTGTAATACTTCTTTTCCTGGAGAGCTTAATCAAGACATTTTGAACATTAAATGGATTCATCTTGAGATACTTATTCTCTTTACTATTACAGACTCCATATCCTTCAGCTCTAACACATCCCGACGAATCTATAAGGTACGTCTTAGAAGTATATGAAAAAACACCATTTGAATAGTCCTCAATCTTATCTACAATAGAAGTTCTTGCGACAAGTCCCATCATGGAAAGTATAACCTCGCATCCAGCTTTAAATATAAATTTCTTTTTCACACCAGGAACGCTGCCATAATGAACACCTTCAACAAAGATTTCATCTATGCATTCATTTACCTGAGATTCAAATTGCTTTGTTTCTTCTACAGACATCGGTCTGATCTGAACATCATTGCTTAAAGCAACATTTTCCGGTTCAAACACATTACTTGATGCATCAAATAACAGATTATTAGGTATTCTACTCTCTAAAGTATCAATATACATAGCAACACCATTATCTGGTTCAATAGCAGTTATAGTGTTTTCCAGAAACGATTTAAGATCAATAGATTTATTCTTATTCATATTTCAACCATCCTTCCTTGATTCTTCCATAACAGAAAAAGCGGAGTCCTTAGACTCCGCCAACATTTTTATGATCCTATCCGATATTATTTGTACTCGGTTAGATATAATCCTAAGTTCTTCTTTATCCTTAATCCAAGACTTTATGTAATACATTGAATTCTCGCTTGTATCAATTCCAAGTCGCGAGGAAATGACATAGGCCACCGACTCTGCAATCATTTCACGTTGATTTCTTGGAATGTTATTATTTGAATCCGTTTCAAAATCCACAGCATGAGCAACCTCATGCAAAAGTGTCTTTATCCTATGAAGATATTCCATATCAGATCTGACAGTTATTGTCATGGTCTCCAAATTGAAAGAACCGTTATTATCTGCTCCAGCCACTTCATTTATCACGTATTTTTTTGAAAAGATTGCTAAAAGCGCATAATATATCTGGTGCTCAGTTTCTCCCTCACCAGACAGACCTTTATCTTGAATCAAGCACATATATCATCACCATCCTTCTTGGTATGACCTATTGCAACGGTCCAATTACCAACCTTAATGATTTTTGAAAAAGAACCAACACCATCAAACTTTCTACGATATACTGCAAAAGATCCTCCTGTAAGATTGTGAAAGAACAGACTCTCCATATCAGTTTCACTGGTAATCTCTATAAGTTCTCCATCCATCATGATCATGAAGACCTGTTCTCCCTTCATGACATACTTTCGAATAGCCTCAAATTTGATCATTTTCATTTCTTTCTTATCGAACATCATTGTTTTTTCTCCTTCCGAATAAAATAATTTGTTATTAGTAACATGTTTTTTTATGTTCTGAAGCTCTCTGTCAAATTGGTAAAAGAAGTTAATCCAGAACACACACTTAGCGCATACAAGACATAATTTATCTACTATAGGCACCACCTCCTTCTATACAGGCAAAAAAATAAGACCTGTTATGGTCTTTGAAAACAATACATGGCTTATGCTAATTCAATTTCATACGTATCAGCATGATAAATATATACGCTGTCTGACAGTACCTCTTCCGGTGCAACAGCCGTAGTATTGACTTCATGCACCATCTGCTTAAGAAATGTTACATCCATTAGGTTATTAGGAATTAACAGGGTTTCATGTACAGATGATGGAAGAATTACTATGTCATTGGAATCTGATCCATTAACTATTTCTCTGAGAACTCCATCATAAAGAATAGCTCCAGCTCCCCAAAGATTAGAAGCATTACTGCACACATATATTGTGTCTAAGCCTTTTTCGGTAACTTCCATGTCATAAAACTCATTCTCATTACCAAGCGATCCATTCATTATTCCGAACAGAACGCTAGACATAGGACGGATGTTAGCTGGGAACAGCCTCTGGGTATTAGTCTTAGCGATATCGTATAATTCTTCAGTTGTAGTATTCCATAGCTCTATCATACGATTTTTGATGGTTATTGAAGCTGATCCAGCTTCCTCATTACCAAGAAAAATATAGAAGATGATAGCAAGATCATGCAACAGTACATGAGGCACATCTGACAACAGCTTCGCATTTCTCTTTGCATTTACCAGCTTGTAGCAGATCATTTCCTTACAAAATGAGAAATCTGTAACTGAGGATACGTCAAATGTAACCTTACCTACGCTGTGCTCACTTATAGAAACAATCTGCTTTGAAATGGCTTCTATGTCAGATCGTCCTGTATTGTAGTCCTCCAGGAACTGCTCCAAATAGATGGTAGGAGCAACGGGGTTATCTGTCCTCTTAATAACAATGCCTGTGAGAGTCATATTGTTGTTCTTGAGAACTCTCTGTATTTTAACGTCATATCCATCTCCAAGCATAGCTTCAACAGTTTTCTTGACCTCTGTAGCAAATACATCCATTGTCATTTTGTTGTTCATGTTAATTCCTCCGTTATTGTTTGTAGTGTCATTAGTTACCTTGTTGTTTTCCATAAAATTGTTGTTCTTCATAGTTTTTCTCCTTTTCGTTAAACAGTTATTAGTATCATTTTTCCGGCTCCTTTCTAATTCCGAACATAAAAAGAGCAGTTTAATGACATGCTCGGGTCAAATAGATTTCCTTATATGAGAGAGGGGGTGGGGTTTCGAACTAAGGATTCCCCTGTTAAAATAACTACCAGGTGCATAGAAGAAATTATATATTTTTCTCTAATACTAGCGTCTGTAGTGTTATGTTACATTTTTATACGACTAACATACCTGTAGAATGTTGTTTTCTTCATACCAAGTTTATTCATGAGTTCAAATGGTCTCATGGTTCCATCTATAACTTTCTGGAACTCTTTAGCAAATACATCATCAGACATAACAGCTGGACGGCCATACTTATCCCATTCTCCTCGTTGTTTCATAGCTTCAATACCTTCACGTTGACGTTTCTCTTTCTTCTCAATCTCAGCTTGAGCCATGGCCGCGTACAATTCGATCAGCATATTGTTGACCGTTTCCATCAACATCTGAGCCATTGTATTATCAAGTTTGGAAATATCCATGAGAGTTGTCGGAAGCTCTAATATTTTGACTCTTATGTTTTTATCGCGGAAAAACTGTAGTTCTTTTAATGTTTCCAGTTTGTTTCTTCCGAGACGATCTACTTCTGTGATGATCAGTTCATCACCAGGTCTTAAGACGTCTTCCTTAAGTACCTGGTACCTTGGTCTGTTAAAGTTTTTACCTGTTTGCTGATCTGTAAATATCTTCTCCAGCTCTAGGTGATTCTGATCACAGTATGATGTGATTTCCTTGATACCTCTGTCCAAATGCTGTTCTCTTGTGCTGGTTCTGTGATAACCATATCTTTTCATGATTTTCTTTCTCCCTTCGTTTAAAGTTAGTTTCAAAATCTATGCACAAAAATAGAGACCTCCCATTAGGGGAAGTCCCTACATTTCGGCACCTATTTAAGGTATTTATATTATGGTTCTAAAATGTACACTTTTAGGAACTGTATTACTGAAGTAAACTTAAAACTCCCTGGTTAGTCTGGTTAGCTTGTGCCATCATAGATACACCGGCTTGCTCAAGAATATTCTTTAATGATAATTCCACCATCTCTTTAGCCATATCTGTATCTCTTATTATTGACTCTGAAGCCTGTGTGTTCTCTGCAACATTATCTACATTTTTCTGTGCGTGCTCCATTCTGTTTTGCATAGCTCCAAAGTAGCTTCTGTAAGAGCTGACTTTGTTTAACGCACCCTTTACAGAGCCTATTGTTTTTCTGGCTTTGTCACCTGACATGACAGAGAGATTCTTTACGCCTAAAGCTTTTGCTCTCGCATCAACAGTGTGGATTATTATTCCCTGGTCGCTCTCTGAACCAGCTTGGATCCATATTTCGTCGTCATTGCCATCACTGTCACCTCCAGATGAACCACCATCTTTTATAATTTGAACAGCATGATTGTAATATCCAGCGCTTCCAGTTGCAATATATTCAGAGACATTGCGTCCGGTTGGTACGTGTATAAAAGATCCGGGTGATGAGTAACTATCTGCGCTTGGACTAGAAAAGCTTAGATAGCCATAATCAAAATTAACTCTGTCAACATCCAATAAACCAATCCTAAGATCTGGAGCCTCATGACGAACACCTTTCCCTTCTTCCATATTGATAGTTGTATTTACAGCACCATCTTTTTTTGTTATCGGACCTCCATGTATAAAGCCCCCTTCGAGGGTTAGAGTAGAATTTGATTCCATAGTTGTAGAACCTATGTATAATCCTTCAGAATAACCACCGTATTCCTCTGGATTATGTTTTACTGTTAATTCACTGTTTTCCTTTATATTCAAATTGCCACCATGAAATTGGCTGGTTGGAGGTATCTGTAAAACGGCACTGGTTCCTGATTCTACAGCAAAATTAACCACATTCCTGTCAGTAATATTATTGCCAAGCGTAACAGTAGCATTACTATTGATATTAATGTTTATGGTGTCGTTAGGTCCAAAGAAATATCTGTTTCCGGTAATCACATAATTGTCGGTTCCGGTAATCGTGATATCATGCTCGTGAATACTGAAGCCATCATAATCACCATCTGCTAAGGAGATAAGATTAATCTCATGCGTTGGTAACGGATCATCTGTATCGGAATCCGTATCGATATCTGTTGCACCGTGGTTTAATGGATATATATGCTCATTAAAAGATGTTGAATTAGCTATTCTGTCTAATTCAACTGTTAACTGGTTTATTTCCTGTTGTATGGCAGATCTGTCTTTTTCGGTATTAGTATCATTAGCTGCTTGTACAGCCAGTTCATTTATTCTCTGAAGAATATCATGATCTTCATGTAGGGCTCCGTCAGCTATCTGAACTAAAGAAATACCATCTTGAATGTTCTTGCTTGCCTGGTTAAGACCTCTGATCTGTCTTCTCATTTTTTCTGAAATAGCAAGACCGGCAGCGTCATCAGCGGCTCTGTTTATTTTATAACCAGAAGAAAGCTTTTCAGATGATTTAGCTTTAGAGTTGGTTGTTATATTAAATTGTCTTTGACTATTCATAGCTGATAAGTTATGACTGATTACCATAAGACACCTCAACTGTGATATTATGTTACACTTTGCAATATTAATATCGGAAAAATATCCCAAAAGTTTACACATACACTCGAGTAACGCTACACATTGTAGAATTAATATAAAATTGGCTACCTATACTTTAGCTATAAGGATGGTATAAGTATGGGAAAGACATTATTATCTAAAAGGTTACGAGAGCTACGAAAAGTTAACAATTATACACAGGATGATGTAGCAGAAGTTCTACAGACTTCAAGACAGACATATTCTCACTATGAGACAGGTATCCGTAAGCCATCTACCGAGTCCTTGTATAAGCTTGCTGGATTATATGGAATATCTGTAGAAGATCTTTTAAAGCTGTCAATAGAACTTGATGAGAATACGTATTTTGATGCTCCTGGTCCATCCCAGGTAAGTGAAGATCTTTCTGCGTACCTTGAATACTTTAATGATCCGAAGAATCAGAAGAAATACCATTATCACACTAATCTTGAAAAAGAGCTTTTGTATTATTTCCAGAAACTGACGGATTCAGACAAGAAAGAAATTATAGAATTTACAAAAATCAAAGCAAAGAAAAAGAGAGAATGACTCATACGAGCATTCTCTTTTTGATGCTGTGTGTTGCACTAAAATATAAGCAATTATAATACGATAACATTAATTGAAGCCACATGACCTTTATGGTATATTTTTATTAAAGAAGGAGGGGTTGGTTATGGCATATTCAGAATTGATAGAAGCCGCTAAAGACTTATCCGAAAAAGATATTGCTGAAGTTGTAGACTTTGTTAATTTTCTTAAACAAAAAAATAATAAAAGCAGTAATAGTGTGGTCTTGGACTCTCTTAAAGGAAAGCTGAAATACATGGCTGAAGATTTTGATGAAACACCAGATTGCTTTAAGGAGTATATGTAATGTACTTATTGGACACTCATACATTAATATGGTCACAGTTTAATTCAGATAATCTTTCTGATACAGCAAAAGAAAAACTTGAAGATGACAAAAAAGTCTATGTAAGTATAGTATCATTTTGGGAAATAGCTATTAAACAGTCTATTGGAAAACTTGATATAGATGTATCTCCGAAAGAGTTTGCTGATCAATGTGTTAAAGCCGGAATGTACATTCTTCCTATTAAACCGGAACATCTCGACCTGATAAAAGCTTTACCTGATATTCATAGAGATCCTTTTGATAGACTTCTTATAGCACAAGCTAAATCTGAGAATCTTACTTTTATCTCAAGAGATGAAAAGATTGCTCAATATGGTATTGATGTAGTATGGTAATGAATATAACCATTCCAAAATTATAATATGTTTATGTAGCTGGGAACAAATTGGGAACAGTAGGTGAACGACACCAAAGAATCCCCATAAATGTTGAATTGTTTATGAAGGAGACTGTTCAAGTCCCCCTCTCGCTACTACAATAATTATTTCGGAAGTACCTTGTTTTAGGTGCTTCCTTTTTTTTTGTATTATATTCCGATATTTTGAGTGTTTTGAATACACTTTGCTTATTGCCTGCATTTTTTTGCGTTTTCGGCTGTCGAGTAATCATAAGAGATAATGGGGACGTTTCAGTTTGAGTCAATGGGGACGTTACAGATTGACTCACTTTGGAAAAGCGAGTCAATCTGTAACGTCCCCATTGACTCAAACTGAAACGTCCCCATTGACTCTTATACCGCTCATATAAAGCAGATAATTCTCGCTATTGTTACTGCTTTTACCATTTTTATTGTAAAATATATATATGACTAAAAGCCAACATAAAAGATGCACGTAAACAGGCATGAATAGGAGGATACAACAATGTGGGCATATGAGACATCTTTTTATCAGATATATCCGTTGGGGTTCTGCGGAGCACCCTTTGAAAATGATGGTAATCTGGAGCACAGGATACTGAAAGTGATCGACTGGATTCCGCACCTGAAGAAGCTGGGAGTGGGAGCAGTGATGTTCAATCCGGTATTTGAGTCGGATACTCATGGGTACAACACCAGGGACTATAGGAAGATAGACGTAAGGCTGGGAACCAATGAGGATTTCAAGAAGGTCTGCGGGGAGCTCCACGAGAACGGGATAAAAGTGGTCCTGGATGGTGTGTTCAACCACGCGGGAAGAGGATTCTTCGGATTTAAGGATGTTTTGGAAAAGAGATGGGACTCGCCCTATAAGGACTGGTTCCATATAAGCTTTGACGGC
>JAEEGL010935589.1_pt1 | contig 11025 bp, 6 predicted proteins | sample 9134231 | NCBI WGS metagenome assembly JAEEGL01 (sample SAMN16246548, study PRJNA631951) | gut metagenome | biome: gut microbiome; feature: rumen; material: fiber-attached | host: Bos | place: Iran: Karaj | collected 2018-10
ACTTTGCCTTTTTTCTTAAGTTCTTTAGAAACAGCTTCTGTGAAAGCCTTAACAGCCTTCTCTGAATCCTTCTTTGAAAGACCAGTTTCCTTTGCAATAGCATCAACGAGTTCTGTCTTATTCATGGTTTAATACCTCCCTCAAAATGAGTGTTTTTAACTACTAAACAAAATTCTACACCCATTTTATGCACCATACAAGTACTTGGAGTCGAAAAAATGCAAAAAATTATAGCGAATTTTAGTGCATAATTCTCAAAAGGTGCTAAATTCAAGCCTTTTTTGACAAATTACATTGAAGATACAGCATCTTTGTACAGCTTCTTAAAGAAGAAAGAGGAAAGTGCCAAGGAGGCTATCTCAGCAATAGGGAAAGCCCACCAAACATTGGAAAGAACGCCAGTCTGAGCTAATAGCCAAGCAGCTGGAATGAGTACAACTAACTGTCTTCCTATAGAAACTATAAGAGAGTAAAAACTCTTTGAAAATGCCTGGAATATGGATCCCATGGCGATACAAACACCTGCAAGAGGGAATGACAAACTGATGATTCTAAGAGCTGGGATTCCTATTGCAATCATATCTTCAGAAGCATTAAAGAATGACAGTAAAAGTCCAGGAATAGTCAGGAAACATACTGTACCAATGACCATAATGGATACTGCAAGAGTTAATGCAAATTTAAGCGCTTCCTGAATTCTGTATTTATTCTTGGCTCCATAATTGTATGCAAGTACAGGAATAAGACCGTTGTTGAGACCAAATACTGGCATAAAGAAGAAGCTTTGTAATTTGAAATAAACTCCAAAAACAGCAGTAGCAGTTGAACTAAATGAACCAAGAATCAGATTCATAAGGTAAGTCATAACAGAGCCTATAGACATCATCAAAATAGAAGGCACACCAACGTAGTAAATCTGTTTGATAGTCTCTATAGAAGGAGATAATATCCTCTTGAGGCTGATTTTAATCTCATTATTAAACTTGAGATTACAATACAATCCAATGATCGAAGCAATAACCTGACCGAGAATTGTTGCATACGCAGCGCCTCTTACACCAAGTTCTGGAAATGGTCCAATTCCGAAGATAAGTAGAGGATCGAAAATAATGTTGATAACAGCACCTGTAGCCTGTGAGATCATGCTGAATATAGTTTTACCAGTAGACTGAAGTAATCTTTCAAAAGTAACCTGGTAAAAGATACCAAAAGAAAGACAACAGATAATTGTCAGATACTGAGTTCCATATAAAATAATGTCCTCATTTGCTGTCTGAGTGCGAATGAATGGCCCAGCAAAGAAAATGCCAATAATAAGGAAAACAAGGAAGTTAAAGAATGTCAGCAGAAGTCCATTATTAGCGGCAGAATCGGAATTTTCAAATTTCTTTTCACCTAAAGATCTGGATAAAAGGGCATTGATACCTACGCCTGTACCAGATCCGAGAGCAATCATTAAGTTCTGCATAGGGAATGCTAAAGTAACAGCAGTAAGAGCGTTTTCACTAATCTTAGCAACAAAAATACTATCTACTACATTATAAAGAGCCTGTACCAACATAGAAATCATCATTGGCAGAGACATTGAGATAATTAGCTGTTTTACAGGCATAACGCCCATTTTATTTTCTTTAGACATATATTGACCCTTCTAAAAAATTGACGATACGAACAAGAAGTATAACATGAATATAGGATATAAACCAGTGAAATTAAAGTGAACTTTTTATAACCATATGAAGGTTGTCTAAAAATGGAGATGTGGTTATAATCGTTGTGAATTTAGGATGAATTTTATAGATTTAAAAGAAAGTAAGAGAAACACATGGGAATTTTTGTATTAAAACCGGCTTGTAAAGATTATTTATGGGGCGGGCATAAGCTTGTAGAAAAGTATAATGTTAAATATGAGGGAGAAGTCTGCGCTGAGGCGTGGACTTTATCTTGCCATAATGATGGAAAATCAATAATAACAAATGGTATTTATGAAGGCAAGACATTGTCTGAAGTTCTGGGCGAAGACAAGGCTTTGATGGGAACAAACTGCTCTAAATATAATGATTTTCCTATTCTTATTAAGTTAATTGATGCCAAGAAACCATTGTCGATTCAGGTACATCCAGATGATGAGTATGCCATGAAGCATGAACATCAATTTGGAAAGACTGAGATGTGGTATGTCCTGGAAGCAGAAGAGGGTGCTTTTCTTTATCAGGGCTTTGAAAAAGAGATATCTAGAGAAGAATTTGAGGAAAGAATTAAGAATAATACATTAACAGAGGTACTTCACAAGGAATATGTCAAACCTGGAGATGTGATCTTTATTGCGCCAGGGACTCTGCATGCTATCGGCGAAGGTATTTTGCTTGCTGAAATACAGCAGAATTCAAATGTAACTTACAGAATATACGATTACGGACGAGTAGGTGCTGATGGAAAGCCAAGACAGCTCCATATTGAGGATTCTTTGGCTGTAACTAAAATAGAGAAACCTACTAAATATGAGAGTAAGAATGGGCATTTGGTAAATTGCAATTTCTTTACAGTAGACAGTATTGAGTTGTCAGGAGAAAAAGAGTATAGCTATGTGGCGGATGACAGCTCTTTTGTTAACCTGCTTATCCTTGAAGGTGAAGGTCATGTGATTGCTGGAGCAGAAAGATATGAGCTAAAAAAGGGAGACTCTGTTTTTGTTTCTGCTGGAACTGGCGAGTTTAAAGTTAATGGTTCACTTGCCTTTTTACAGACAATAGTTCCCTAGAAATTAAGGTTTTTTTAAGAATACAGTAATTGTTGCTTTACTATATAGGGTTTAAAATTATACTATGAGACGTATGCTTCGATTATCTGTACTAATTGCATATTGTGTCATTTTATGTGCATTTGCCGCCGGTTTTCCTGTAAAAGCGGAGGATAATTTAGGTCGGCAATATCACATTCTTTTTATATCATCTTATGGTTATTCCAATGCAGGTGTCCCAGAACAATTAAAAGGGTTTGAGGAAGGCATAGATGGCCTTAACGTAGAAATTAGCTATGAATTCATGGATGCTGAGAAGTTTTACGGCAGCACGGATATAGCTAATTTCGACAAATACCTCAGATATAAGGTCTTTAGTCTTAGAAACTATGACCTTATTGCGGTTGCGGATGATCCTGCTCTTAGGTACGCTATTAACAATCGAAATAAGTTGTTCCCCGATATTCCTATGGTTTTCATGGGAATCAACAATATAACTGAAGCTGTTACCGCATCTTCTATGAGAGGAGCTACGGGAATAGCAGAAAATCAGGACTTTGAAAGCAACTTCAGGCTTATGGAAGCTCTTTTCCCGAAAAGAGAGAATGTTGTTGTAATTGTAGATTCGACTGTAACTGGTCAGGGTGACTATGTCGAATTTATGAAATATAAGGAAAATCACGGCGATATTTCAAGCAGGGTAATCAATACCTCATATTACACTCAAAACGGTCTAAAAGAGGCTTTAATGAGCTTAAACAGGAATGATATTATTTTGTTTCTGGACTTTTCTGTGGACGGCGATAAGAATTCGTATTCCCTGGAGAATGCATCAGATTTTTTGTCGACTTATGCATCTGGAATTCCTATTTTCAGGTTATCTTCATCTGATATAGGGCATGGAGTTTTTGGTGGACTGTCATACTCATTTTATGATGCGGGTAAGATAGCAGGAAATGCGGCAAAAGAGATCCTTAGTGGCGCAAATCCTGATGATATGCCTCTTATGACTTCTACAGTTACTACTCCATATTTTGAGCAGGGAAAGCTTGATGAATACAACATCAGGCACTTCATGATACCGCCGGATTCAATTGTAATAAACGAACATCAGAATTTTGCAAAGTTTTATAGGGATAATAAGGTGATCAGCAATCTTGTAATTATCGTTGCAATCCTGATGATCGCTATTATTGCACTGCTTTATAGCTCTAATAAAAAACGTCTTCAAATGATAAGAACAGATTTCCTGACACAGATGCCTAATCGTCAGAGGCTTATGGAGGAGATAGGACAAGCAGTGGAAGGAAAGAAGCCGTATGGGCTCTTGATGTTGGATGTGGACCATTTTAAGGGAATAAATGATACCTATGGACATAAGATAGGAGATGAAATAATTAGATTGGTTGCTGACAGGCTCAAGAATCTGGCAGATGAAGATCTGACCTTCGCAAGGCTTGGAGGTGATGAATTTAGTGGGATTTTCTATGGGCCATCTGATAAAAAGGCGGCTTATATCTGCGAGATAATCGTGGAAGTTATGAGAAAAGAGTTTGCTACAACAGTTGGCAATATGAATATAACCATAAGCGTAGGATGCGCACTTTACCCTCAGGACACAGAGAATCCTGAAAGGCTTATGGAGTGTGCAGACAGGGCGTTATATGAGACAAAAGAACGTGGAAGAGACGGCTATACATTATTTAGCACTATAAATTAGTCCGGCTGAATTTCTTCTGTAATAACCATTGTCAAAAAGCTCTTTTTCGATATTTTTAGAAGTGATAGGAATGGGCTCTAAAAGATAGCTGGTTACAATTTTGGTGCCATTGAAATAATCAGTAGTATTATAACTGCAATTAAAAGCCCAGTTTGATTGAGAGATAAAATCTTCACCAGGAGTATTTCCTTCTAAAAGTGAGAGACCAAGGGCAACAGTCACAACAGATTCCTGTTGCAGAGCCTTGAATACACTCATTCCCTGACTTCCATCAATGATATTATAAACATTGGCAACATCGCAGTCCTGTCCTGTGACATAGACTGTGTTACTTCCGTTGTAATCAGATTCCAGAGCTCTTACTGCGCCAAGGGCTGTGGAATCATTTGCGCATAAAACGGCATCTAATCTTGCGTTGTTTGGATAATATGAGTTCAGGATGATCTGCAATCGCTGCTGTGAAAGATCAGTTGACCATTGGGATGTAGAGGTTTCATAGAAGCTGGTCTGGCCAGATAAAACTTTAAGTTTTCCGTTTTCTAAATATGGTCTAAGGGTGTCCATTGCGCCATTGTAAAAATATCTAGCGTTATTATCGACGGGATCACCAGTCACAAATTCTATATTTCTTGTTCTGGCAGAGTGATTAAGACGAAGTGCATCTATGAGGTATTCTGCCTGTAATACTCCGACTTTATAGTTGTCAAAAGAGACATAGTAATTCACTACGTCAGTATCCATGATAAGTCTGTCATAGGCAATTACAGGTACATTAGAAGATCTGGCTATCTCAAGAACCGGAGTTATGGCTGCGCCATCTACTGCGGCAATTACAAGCAGGTCTGCGCCATTATCTATCATGGTCAGAATGTCATTCATTTGTGTATCAATAAGGTTGTTGGCATATCTTAGGAATACTTCGCAGCCATTCTTTTCGAACTGAGCTCTGAGATAAGTGCCATCATGATTCCAACGCTCTAAAAGCCTATCAGGCATGGATATGCCAACAATAATCCGGCCGTCGTCTGAATGATTGTCGACCACGGCTAATTCAGGGCGCTGGGTGAATTCTTCGTCAGTGTTATAATTTTTGTTTTTAACACTGACGAAGACACATGTCGCTAATAATGCAATTAGTAGAATGACTGGTATTACTTTTTTCATAGTTAAAGTGATTTAAACCTCTGTGTGGTATCGCTAAGTTGTTCGGTAATCTCGTTGTTTTTATCGATAGCAGCTGATATCTTTTTGATTCCTCCAACGATATCTGCGGAGTTCTCTGCTGAAGAAGTAATGGCAGTTGAGCTCTCTTTTATGGATTCTGTGATCATCTGTATAGAATCAACCATTTCCTGCATGATGGAGTTAAGATTTTCAGCTTTGTTATCGAATTCATGGAGCATTTCATCCATGAGATCCGCTGTATGTTCGTATTTTTCACCGGTAGTAACGAATTCATCATAGTCACCAAGGACCTTTCCATTGATGTAATCCAGGGCTTTCTGAGCGTTTTCGGCAAGTTTATTTACGGCGTCGGTAACTTCGTTGCTGATTATCTGGATGTTTGCAGCAGTTTCACGGCTGTTTTCAGCAAGAGAGCTGATCTCAGTAGCAACTACAGAGAAGCCCTTGCCGGCTTCGCCAGCTCTTGCCGCCTCGATAGAAGCATTAAGGGCAAGGAGGTTTGTATGCTTGGCAATATCCAAAATGACATTAGTAAGTTCACCAATCTGGCTAACCTTTTCGGAATCCTGAACAGACTTGGAAAGGACTTCTGAAAGATCTGCAACCTGATCAACTGCATCGGATTTCTTTTGATTAACTCTGCTCTTAAGCTCCTGAGCTTCATTCTTAATAGAAACAGCTGTGTCAGTTCCGGCAAGAGCCTGATCAGCAATATCCTGAGAGGCAACTCTAACATCTTCAACTCTGTCATTGATAGAAGAAACAGTGCCGGAGAGGGTCTCCATGTTAGCAGAAAGTTCTTCAAGAGCAGCTGAAGTATTGGTAACGCTATCGTCAGCCATACGAAGCTGAGAAGCTACTTCTTCTGATGAGCTTGTAAGGACAACAGAACCATCTTTGACATCTCTTAGGATGCCCTGAAGAGTTTCGATGAAGTGGTTAATACCGGTAGTGATGAACATGAGCTCTGACTTGGTCTTGGTATTGATCCTTGCTGTCAGATCGCCATTTCCAGCCTCGATATTAGTGATCATTACGTTCATTTCATCGCTGATAGAGCGGACTTTGCGAACAATATTCTTGTAACTTACAAGGAAATTACAGATGATAAGAAGAACAATCACAATAAGGCCAATGAGTGTGACATAATTTCCCTGCTGGAGAAGTGCCTTCATTTCTGCCTTTGTAGTAGCGGAAGAATTAGAGATTGCTTCATCCAGAGTCTTGGTTGAGTGGAAGATAGCTATTTTCTGAATTTCTGCTTTATCAAACAGGATAGTATAGGCTGATGCCTGGTCTCCTGCATCACATTTTGCTATGGCAGAATCTATTAGCGCAGTCATTCGTTGGTATTGCGCTGATATCTCTTTTAACTGGGCTGTGACATTCTCGTCTGCGTAAGCGCTGAAATCGGTATTAAGTGCAGTAATATCCTCGTTGATAGCGGCCTTAGCTACTTCAATCTGAGGTAAAAGAGCTTCCTGCGTCTCCACAGCTCCAGCAGCAATATAACCGGTTGTCTGGTCATAAAGATTCATGACGTCCGACTTAAGATTCGCCTCGTGAACAGTAAGTTGCATCATATCGTCGAACATCTCGATACTGTTGTTGGTGGATTTCTTCATGGATAAGGTAATTAGAACCATTACAACTATGAAAGCCACCAGTATGAGAAGATTAAGAGAGGATAGCTGAAAAACAATTGAATCTTTGGTTTTTACTTTAATAGTTTTATTATCTTTCATGTTTGCATCCCCCTTCCTTACAGTTTTTTATACCAATCGGTAGTTATTTTTTGGACTTCCTTGAGGAAACCTGCTGCATCAAGTTCGCCCTTGGCAAATTTCTGGAAAGCAAAGGCGATACCTTTTTGTCCGAGGTTAGCCGGCATATCCATCCAATGCCAGCTTGAGGTCTTTCCTGCGGCGATATATTCGGAAATGACAGGAGCGAAAGGATCTGAAGCCACGTATTTACAATCCTTGAAAGGACTTATGAAGCCTGCCTGTTCAACCAGAACCTGCTGAGCGGAATCCTCTGAACACCACTGCAGGAATGCCTTTGCTTCTTCTACATGTCCTTCCTTGGAGACTGCCCACCAGGATGGAGCACTTGTAAGGATTGTATCCATGCCATCTTCAAAGGCGTAAGGAACCATTCCGACTGAGAAACTTCCAGCAGCTGCATATTGGCTGGCATCGTCGCCTATAAGGGTGGCTCCGATCCAGGATCCTTGTGTTATAAAGGCATATTTACCAGATGCGAAATTCAGAACCTGATCATTATAAACACCGTCTACAACCAGATCAGGGTCAGAATATTGGATAAAAAGACCTATCATTTCCGCATAGTTACTAAAGCGGCTTTCATCCAGCTGGCCACCGTTGTTTAAAAGATCTATATAAGTTGTGTCAGTTCTTGATAATCCGGAATCCAGATAGGCACCGAAGATGTGGTTTCCACTAGACCAGCCAAGGTTTTCTGGCTCTGCACAATATCCAACAACTCCCTTAAGGCCTAAAGCTTCCTTTTTGGCATCGATTGCCTCAAAGGCTGCCTTTAAAGCGGCTGGGCCTGTAATGGAAGCAGGATCAACTCCGCACTTACTGAGGATATCTGCATTATAAGCAAGGCCAATGGCTTCTGTTGTATATGGGAATCCAAGTGTGCCATAAGTGCTGTCAACATAGGCCGCATCTGTCCTTGTGGCCCAGTTCTGATCACTTAAGTCCACCAGAAGGCCTTCCCAGTTACTAAAGCCTGAGGCCTCGCAGGCAATAATGTCAGGCATTTGATCTGATAGATAATAGCCTTTCAGGGTTGCCTGAGCATCAACACCGGCTGGAACAGAGATTACTTCTACTGCTATTCCGGTTTCTTTCGTATACTGCTGAGCTAGGGCTTTGATCTGACTGTCAACCTCACTCTTTATGTTGACCAGTCTGAGAGTTCCCTGGAAAGTGGTAGTTTCTTCTGTTTCTTCAGCGGCTTGCTGTCCGCAAGCTACTAATGATAAGCATAGTAAAACTACCAGACAGATAGAAAAAATACTGAATTTCTTCATGGCACATTCCTTTCTGACACATTATGGGTGTTTTGGGCGTATTTTCTCAAAATTTAAATACGATATAACACATAATAATTATCGCTCATAAGAAGGATACCTTCCAATTAAAATAAAGTCACTAATCTAAAAAAAATATAAAATTTCACAAGAAAAATATTCCGTTGAAAGATTTTTTCGATAAAATATATATGGGTAGGTTTACCCAAATTATTGTATTGGAGATAAATGTATGAAAAAGAGTATAGTATCTGTACTAATCGCAGGAGTTCTTTTCTTTTCCAATATTGGTATGACAACATTTGCGGTGGATAATATCGCGGAAGAAGCATCAACTGAAGCTAGTAGTGAAGATGGAGCCAGTGATGCTGCTGAGGAAGATAATAGCGGCGCAAATGGTGAATATACAAGTTCGGATGAAATCAGCTATTTTAAAATAACTGATTTTACTGCGCTGCCCGATGAAATCTCCAATCAAAAAGTAAGAATAGGCGCAAGCCTTGATGAAATAGTATTTCCAGATACTCTTGAAGTAACTGTAATGCCTGACAATGACCGTGAAGAGCGAATCATGAGAGGTCTTGCTCAGGAAAGAGAGAGAAGCAGACTTGAAAGAGAGCAGGAGGCTGCTGAGGCTGCGGCGAAAGCAAGTAGTGAAGAGGATGAGGCTGCAGCTTCTGAAAGTTCGGAGGAACTGGATGAGGAGGTTATCATCTTTTTTGACGACATTGAAATATCAGATGATGCAAGTAGCCTTAGCGAAGAGGATGAGGAATCTGATAACTCAGATGCTGATAATTCAGAATCACAGACACAGAGTACTTCAAATTCTCCAAGTTCCAGTGCCGCAGCAAGTGCTTCAGGTACCCAGAAGTCTGATGAGTCCGTAGAAGGCCAGAGTCAGGAGCAGGTACAAGAGCCAGAACAGGGAAGTGAAGCTGTTAGCGAGCCAGAGTCAGAGAAATCTGAAGATGCTGGTAGCACAGAGGAAGCGACTGATATCTCTCCAGCACCAGAATCAAATGATGCGGACAATGGTTCTTCCAATACGGATAATGGTGATGCTGGTGACAGTGCAGAAGATGGCAACAATGATGCAAGTGGACTTGTAGGAATGATCAGAAGAGCATTTACACAGGTTGTTGCTCATGCAGCTGAAGCAGAAGATGAGTCTGCAGATGCTTCAGATAAAGAAGAAAGCGCAGCGGAGACTTCTGAGGAGTCTAAGGATGAAGCTGTAGAAGAAACCAGCACAGAAGCCAATGAAGAAAATAAAGCAGAGGAAGTTAGCATAGAGAGAATTTCTGATGTTACATGGATTCTTGAGGCTGAATATAACGGAACAAATACTTTCTCAGCAGATTATGAGGGACAGATTTATGTCTTTTCACCAGTTCTGCTGATTCCGGATTCATATTATGTTGAGGATGAGCTTCCATTTATCACTGTTACTGTTACAGATGAGTATTTCCCATTTGATGAAGCTGTAACTGTGGACGATGTTAAGATTCGTGTACGAGCAGATAAGGGTGTGTTCCCTGAGGGAGCTACACTTTCAGCAGAGAAGCTGACTGAGGAAGATGAACAGAAGGTTCAGAGCGCTATCGATGAGCAGACAGAGGTCGGTAACGTTGTTAAGTCATATACATTTGATATTACAATTCATGATGTGGATGGCAATGAGATTGAGCCTGACACAGAAAAGGGCCGCGTAGTTGTTTCATTTGAGACTGCAGAAGTTTCAGATGAGAGTCTTAGTGCGGAGATTTACCACATTATAGAAAAAGAGCCAGAGGAAACCGAAAGTGAAGCAGGCGAAGAGGTTGCTTCTGTTTTGGGTGCAGAAAGAACTTTGGATTCAGACAGCTCAGAAAGCATCTATGCAGAGGGTTCTGAGCTTGTAGTTGAGAAGCTAGAATCCGCAGTTGTAGATGTGGAGAATGGTAAGGCTGTAGAGGTTGAGACGGTAGCTTTTTCGGCATTCAAGTTAGTTTTTGTTTATGATGATCACACAGTAGAACTTGATATAGCAGATTCATACCCAGCTGTAAGTCTTGAAAGTTTATTGGATAAAGCAACTGAATCTAATGAGACAGTTACAGAAGTTACGATTCAGCAAGCGTTTGATGATTTTTTGTATTATGACAATATTGCTTATGAAATAAACGATTCTGGTATACATGTTGCAAAGACCAATGACAAGGGATTATATATTGATTCAGCTACTGCAGAGGCTAGTGATGTTTGTGAATATTTCCTAATAGTGAGGAAGCCTTTTGTTGGAACAACAATACCAATTACAGTAACATATGCCGG
>JAEEGL011878460.1_pt1 | contig 11025 bp, 9 predicted proteins | sample 9134231 | NCBI WGS metagenome assembly JAEEGL01 (sample SAMN16246548, study PRJNA631951) | gut metagenome | biome: gut microbiome; feature: rumen; material: fiber-attached | host: Bos | place: Iran: Karaj | collected 2018-10
AACGATTACGTATACCTTGGCGGAGCACATGGCGGCGGCTCCTTCACTGGGGTTAGCTTTGATGTAGGAACAGGCGAGCAAATCACATTAGATGATTTGGGAGATGCTGATTCTATCAGAGAAACATCAAAGGAATATATATTAAATACAATAGCTACATCTTCAGATGAGGCAAAAGCAAATCTTTTTGATGATGATGTAATCAACTATAAAGAAGTAATTGAGGAATTGTTTTCAAATGGAAATCAACCAGAGTTCTATTTGGATACAGTGGGAATCACCTTTATTTTTCAACAGTATGATATTGCACCATATGCTGCAGGTATGATTTCCTTTACAGTTCCTTATTCTGAGTATGATGAAATTGCCGACAGATATACACCACTTGATGATATATCTTATGTAATTAAGCTTTCTGATGCGGGATTTAATAGTAGCGTTGATTTTGACGGCGATGGCGAGCTTGAGAACATCAGCGTAGTTAATACATGGGATGAAGAGACTGATAGCAATTATTATATTTTAAGAGTTGGGGATGATGGATTAAAAGAGGAGTCCGGCAATGGAAGTTGGATTACAGGATATTTCATTCACAATGATGAAGGTAATTTCGTTCTTCTTGTAAATGATGGAATCAGCGTAGATTTGTATGAAGTTTCAAATGGAATCGAAGCAAAAGGACATATGGATACGACACTTTACATAGAGGAAGTCACAGATTCAGGTTTTACACTTGGTGAGCATTTCTATGACGATAACAATGTAGGTTATTGGGATAATGAAGAACAGTACGGATATGATTTTTAAACGAAAAGGACTTTGAGGAAGCTCAAAGTCCTTATTTATGGCATGTAAAACGATTTACCACTAAAAATCTTTACTTTTATGCGGTATATGATAAGATGAATATAAATAAGGTAAAAATTTTACTTGGGGAGAATTATTATGCCTAGAAAAGACATGGAAAATTCTATAACAATAAAAGATATTGCAGCAAAATGTGGAGTTTCCATATCCACGGTGTCAAATGTGCTTAATGGAAGAACTAATAAAGTAAGTGACGAAGTATTTCAAAAAGTACTTGCTGTAATGGATGAGACGGGATATAAACCAAACTATTTGGCAAAGAACCTTCGTGCTAATTCTACCAAAACACTTGGAGTTATAGTGGAAGATTTAATGCTTTTTTCTACCGCTCCAATTGTAGAAGGACTTATGAAAAAGGCTGAAGAACTTGGTTATAGCATTGTTATTGAAAATATGCGGTTGTTCGGTAAATGGGATGTTAAGTGGATGACAGATAACGCTCTGTTACAGGAATCCTTTAGAAATGTTATGAGTAAGATGGATGCTCTTAATGTAGATGGAATAATTTATATTACATGCTATGAGCACGAGGTGGAGTTTAATAAGACACCAGAATCTGTCCCCTTTGTTGTGGTATATGGAAATGCTATAGATGATAGTATACCTAGTTTTAAAGTGGATGACGAAACAGGAGGTTATATTTCATATAGGTATTTGTACTCAAAGGGACATAGGAATATTGGAATTATAACAGGTGAGGCCGCTAGTCCACATACGGTTAATCGTTTGCGTGGTATTCAGCGAGCTATGTTTGAGGAGGGGGTTCTGTTTAATCCGTCAATGGTTGTTTGTGAAAGCTGGAATAAAGAAGGCGGATACAAAGGAATGAAATGCTTAGAAGGGAAGGATATTACGGCTGTTCTTTGCTTGTCTGATCTAATTGCCACCGGTGTTTATCAATATCTTCGAATTAAAGATTTGAAACCTGGAAAAGACATTTCCGTAATAGGATACGATAATCATGAGGTTTCGCAGTTGTTGTATCCAACACTTACTACAGTAACACTTCCGCTTGAAGAGCTTGGAAATGCTGCTGTTACTTGGATGATTAATAAATGTGAAAACAAAGAAGATGAAGATGAACTTCCAGTACATTACAGTACAGCTGGTGTATTAATAGAAAGAGAATCAGTTCTTACAATTGAATAAGAAGTATTTGAAAGCCTGATTATCCTAAAATTTTGGGGTAATCAGGCTTTTTTATTATTACTGAAACGTTTTTCTTTAAATGTGAAAATTTTGTTAAAAAAGCACAAATAATGAGTCAATTATACGGAAAAATAGACAATTGACTACTAGATGAGCACAAAATATAATGATTTATAGATAGTAAAACGTTACACCAAATAAATGGAGGAGAATATTATGGGAATAAGAAAACGTTTTTGGTCTACGTTGCTTGTTGGTGCAATGACAGCAACAACATTAATGGGTTGCGGTAATGGGGGAAGTAGTAGCGGCTCAGAAAGTGCAAAAATAGCAGAAGAAGCAAAGGAAAATGGTGAAGATGTTGCACAGGCAGTTATAGACGCAAGAAAAGCCAAGGCAGAAGAAACTGGTGAATATCAGAAAGTAGCTGTATCTTTCTTTGATTGGACTGGAGCACCAGCGGGAATAGACAGAATCAATGAGAAAATTAGTGAACATACACGTGAGACACTTGGTCTTGATGTGGAGTTACTAATTATCGACTCAGCTGCTTACAGCGATGATATAAAACTTATGCTTTCATCTGGTGAGCAGGTTGATCTTTTCTCAACATGCGGACCAGGATATATGACATGTGTAAACAATGGTTATACTTTGGACCTTGAAGAAGATGATTTACTTGCAACATATGGGGGTGAGTTAAATGGACTTATTCGAGATGATTATTTGGATGCTTGTAGAGTAGGTGGAATACTATATGGTCTTCCACCAATTAAGGATTACGCTATTCAAACAGCAACAATTCTTGTTGGAACAGAATACCTTGAGGGCGCTGGCTATGATCTCTCAAAGTTCGAGACAGATGACTTGGGATACTACAAAGCAACTTGGGATGATGTTGATGATATTTTTGCAGCTATCCATGAAGCATATCCAGATAAAACAGTTTTCTCTACACAAGATAACTTATTAACTCAGGGTAGTTGTGTAGATAATGTTGCTGGTGACTACTATGGAACACTTTTAGACCCAGCAAATAGTCTAAAGATTGAGAATGTATATGAGTCAGATTTATTTAAAGAGTGGGCTGAGCGAGCTTACGCATGGAATAAGGCAGGATATATTTCGGGTGATGCCATGAGTGATAAGACTGGTGCTTCTGCAAGAATTAAGTCCGGCTCTTACATGGCAATGATGTCACAATCTAAGCCGGCATATCAGAATCAAATTAATGGTGAGTGCGGTCGTGATATGACAATTTTTGATGTAGGTGAAGCTTTCATGTCATCATCAGCTGTATCATCATTCCCATGGTGCATTAACCAGTCAACAGATGACCCTATTGCAGCAATGCAGGTATTAAATGCGCTTTATACAGATCCTGTTGTAGCAAATCTTGTTTGCTGGGGTGAGGAAGGTGTTGAATATACAGTAAACGATGATACATCAATTACTTGGGCTGATGGAGTAAATGCTGACAACTCAGAATATTATCCAAACGTACTGTGGATGATGCCTAACCAGTATGCAGCACATGTTTGGGAGGGAGATCCAATAGATGTAGGTGAACAGACAGCTGAGTTCAATGACAATTGCGCAGTTAAATCAAAGGCTCTTGGATTTACTTGGGATAACACAGATTACTCAGCTGAGTTCACAGCTCTAAAGAACGCATATGAAGAGTTTAGTGGCCAGGTAGTTTATGGATTTGTTGATCCAGAAACAGGTTTAAAGGAACTTAATGATGCATTATATGCTGCTGGTTTACAGGATTACATGGATGCAAAACAGGCAGCACTTGATGAGTGGGCAGAAGAAAATGGCGTGAAATAAGTTATGTTTGAGCCGGCTTATATAAGCCGGCTCAATTATTAGAAAAGATGGTGAGCACATGAGTACAAAAGAGAATAATGTAGTTGAAAAGAAGAGTCTCAAAAAGCGTATAAAAAGATATTTTCCAATATATATTATGGCGCTTCCAGGCTTGATATATTTATTCATTAACAACTATATGCCTTTACCTGGTTTAGTATTGGCCTTCAAAAACTACAATGCAAGAAAAGGAATCTTTGGATCTGATTTTGTAGGTTTCAAAAACTTTAAATATCTATTTGCAACTAGGGATGCTTTTGTAATAACTAGAAATACCATTTGTTATAATCTTGTATTTATTATCGTAAATACGGTTTTAGCAATTTTTGTGGCAATACTTATAGCTGAAATGACCTCGAAGATGAAAAAGGTATATCAGTGTTTAATCCTTCTTCCATACATGGTTTCTATGGTTATTGTAAGTTATTTAGTATATGGATTTCTTTCTAACGACAATGGATTTTTGAATAATACTGTACTTCCATTGTTTGGAGCTGAACCAGTGCAATGGTATATGGAAAAGAAGTATTGGCCATTTTTTCTTACATTTGTAAATGCTTGGAAAGTAATTGGCTACAATTCCATTATTTATATTTCTACAATATTAGGAATAGATAAAGGTATATACGAATCAGCGGCTATTGATGGTGCAAGTAAGTGGATGCAAATTCGAAAGATTACGATTCCACTTCTTAAGCCAACAGTGATTATGATGACATTATTAGCAGTTGGACGAATTTTCTATTCTGATTTTGGTCTTTTTTATCAAGTACCACAGAACCAAGGATCATTGTTTGCAGTTACCAATACAATTGATACATATGTTTATCGTGGCTTGCTAGAACTTGGAGATATGTCAATGTCGGCTGCGGCAGGTTTATATCAGTCGATTGTTGGCTTTATTCTAATACTACTTGCTAACTATTCAGTAAGAAGAATTGACCCAGAGTCATCATTATTCTAGGGAGGTATACATAATATGAAGGACGAAAAACGATTTCAGATATTTGCTCATATAGTTCTTATAATTTTATCCTTACTTGCAATCCTTCCTATGATTCTTATGGTTACAAGTTCTTTTACGGACAATGATGTTTTGATTGCAGAAGGATATAAGTTTATACCAAGTAAGCTTTCGACTTATGCTTATGAGTATATTTTTACTACAGGTAATTCTGTTATACATGCATATGGTGTTTCTATAGTTCTTACAGCTGTGGGAACGTTTTTATCCCTCGCTATTACCACAATGCTTGCATATGCAATTTCAATTAAAGATTTGCCTGGCAGAAAAGTAATTACCTTTGTGATTGTTTTTTCTATGTTATTTAATGGTGGATTGGTTCCAACCTATTTGGTTTACACGAATATATTTCAGTTAAAAAATACATTCTTTGCATTGCTGTTTCCAGGCTTATTAATGAATGCTTTTAATATTATGTTGATGAAGTCATATTTTGTATCAAGTATTCCACAGGAGATTGTAGATGCAGCCTATATTGATGGAGCCTCACAGACCAAAACTTTTTTCAAAATTGTTATTCCATTATCAAAACCTATTATGGCAACAGTAGCTTTGTTTGCTGGTATAGGATATTGGAATGATTGGATGAATGGATATATATATATTACAAAGAGAACCGATTTGTATTCAGTGCAAAATCTATTGAATAGAATGATGCAGAATATTCAGTTCTTGTCTCAATCAAGTTCAAATGTTCAAAATGCAAATGCGGGACTTTCAGCTATACCACTGGCTTCTGTAAGAATGGCAATGGCGGCAGTGGGAATATTACCAATAATTATTATGTACCCGTTTGTGCAAAAATACTTTGTTAAGGGAATTACACTTGGCGGTGTAAAGGGATAAAAATAATAAAAGGAATGATTAAAAGACGATGGCTAAATTATACGTAAATCCAAATCATAAATTAGGACATATCAATCCAGAGCTTCAAGGTCACTTTTCGGAGCACTTAGGTAGATGTATTTACGAAGGATTATTTGTTGGCGAAGATTCGGATATTCCAAATGTAAATGGAATGAGAACGGATGTTGTAGAGGCATTGAAAGAAATGCATATACCGGTTCTTCGTTGGCCTGGTGGCTGCTTTGCAGATGAATATCATTGGAAGGATGGGATTGGTGATAAAGATAAAAGAAAGAAGATGATTAACACTCATTGGGGTGGAGTTGTAGAGGATAACAGTTTTGGTACTCACGAGTTTATGGAACTTTGTAGGCAGTTAGGCTGCAAAACATATATCAATGGCAATCTTGGTAGTGGAACTGTTCAGGAAATGAGCGAGTGGGTTGAGTACATGACATTTGATGGTGTATCTCCAATGGCAGATCTCAGAAAAGCTAATGGTTCCGAAAATGCTTGGAAAGTTGATTTTTTTGGAGTTGGAAATGAAAGCTGGGGATGCGGCGGAAACATGTTACCTGAGTTCTATGCAAATGAGTACAGAAGATATCAGACTTATGTACGAGACTATAATTCAAATCATAAGATTTTCAAAATTGCATGTGGCCCTAATTCGGATGACTATGATTGGACAGATGTGGTGATGAAGAAGTGTTTCGAAAAATGTGGTTCTAGTCATGGCTTTATGGATGGAATATCTTTACATTATTACACTGTAACTCATGACTGGAATGCTAAAGGTTCAGCTGTTGATTTTTCTCAAAAGGAATTCTACATGACTTTAAAGAAAGCTTTCTTTATGGATGAGCTTATTGAGAGACATACAGCAATTATGGATAAATATGATAAGGAACACCAGGTGGCTCTTATTGTTGATGAATGGGGAACCTGGTTTGATGTTGAACCAGGAACAAATCCAGGTTTCTTGTATCAACAGAATACAATGCGTGATGCTTTAGTAGCAGCATTAACGTTAAATATATTTAATAAGCATTGTAATAGAGTAAAGATGGCAAATATAGCACAACTTGTAAATGTATTGCAGTCAGTTATTCTCACAGAAGGTGAAAAGATGTTAAAAACACCAACTTATCATGTGTTTAACATGTACAAGTACCATCAAGATGCTGAGTTAATTGAAAGTTATATTGATACGGAAAATATTGGAGTAGAAGAGGAATATATGATTCCAAACCTTTCAGAATCTGTTTCTGTCGGAAAGGATGGAAAACTTCATATTACACTTTCCAATCTTTCGGCAGATACGGGGTATGAAATTGATGGCTTGGTTGTAGATACAACTGTTAAAAATGTAAAGGCAGAAGTGCTTAAGGGGATGATGAATTCTCACAATACCTTTGATAATACAGAGGCGGTAAAAACAGAGGGATTTAATGATATATCTATCAAAGATAATACTTTGAAATTCAAGATTCCTGCATGTTCAATAATGCATATTGAGGTTGAAATTTAAGTTTTGTTAGCGAGTCACACATGTGGCTCGCTAATTTGTTATAATAAATAAAAAGGGTTTTATAGGGGCTTAAAATAAAGAATTTGTGAAACCTGCGAGGCCTAAAAAAGTAGAATATAGGAGGGGGATATGAGAAAAAGATTATTAACTCTAGTAATTGTGGGGATAATGTTGCTTGCTGTAGCCTGTGGAGGAGCTAATTATGACAGCGCTTCTACAGAACTTGCGGCAGCAACAGAATCAAAATCATCGGACTATGATAGCCTTGGTTTTACAGAGTCAGCATCTGCGGATAGCTTCGATAATGGAGACTATGAGGCTTATGCAGAGCCTTCGCTAGAAGATAATGGTGACGTAGATTTAGAAGGCTATGACATGAGCCGCAAGCTGATATATACTTCTTATATAAGTCTTGAGTCAAAGACATATGACGATGATTTGGCTGCTATCAAGGTTCTTGTGGCTTCAAATGGGGGTTATTTTGAAAGCACATCATCGTATGGAAATGCTGAGTACAGTAGCCGTAGTGCTAGTTTTACAGCTCGTATACCATCTAACAAATATGATGCTTTTATGAGTAGTCTAGGAGAGGTTGGCTCAGTTGCATCAAAAAGTGAAAATGTAGAAGATATCACATCAAATTATGTGGATGTACAAGCGAGATTAAAAAGCTTAAACACCAAGCTAGAACGCCTTCAAGAGCTAGAAGAACAGGCGGATAACCTTGAGGATCTTCTTGAAATAGAAGATAGAATAAACGATGTTCAGTATCAGATTGAAAGCTATACAGCCCAAAAGAAGGCTTATGATAATCAGATAGATTACAGCACTGTTTCAATTGATATCACAGAGGTTGCCACATATACCGAGGTTAAGGCGGATACTGCATGGAACCGTTTTGTAGAAGCTTTTAGTAGTTCATTTGCTGGATTTGTAGCATTTATTCAGTGGGTAGTTATAGCAATCATTTATCTGCTACCATATCTTATTATTGTTGCAGTTGTTCTTATTATTGTTTTTGCAGTAAGAAAGAAAAAAGGAAAAGACATCTCCTTTAAGAAGAAAAACAAAGAAGATAATCCAGAACAAAAGAATTAGATGGTGATTTAATAAGGGAAAGAGGACTATCAATAGTCCTCTTTTTTTGTTATAATACAGTAGTTTGATAGGTGATATTCTGCCACTAGTGCAGATTTCTTTATATTATTAGGAGGCAACATGAGAATAGGTACAGGTTATGATGTACATAGGCTTGTGGAGGGCCGTGATTTAATCATAGGTGGTGTTAAAATAGAGCACACACTTGGTCTTTTAGGTCACTCCGATGCAGATGTACTTTTACATGCAATATCAGATGCAGTTCTTGGGGCAGCAGGTCTTAAGGATATAGGGGCACATTTTCCAGACACTGATCCTAAATATAAGGGGGCAGATTCCCGGAAGCTTTTGGAAGAGGTTCGTGAGCTTGTTATGGACGAAGGCTATGTAGTAGGAAATGTGGATGCTACAGTTATCGCACAGGCACCAAAGCTTCGTCCTTTCATCGAGCAGATGGAAGAAAATGTAGCTCGATGTTTGGGCATTGATGTATCTCAGGTTAATATCAAAGCTACCACAGAAGAACATTTAGGCTTTACAGGCCGAGAAGAAGGCATCAGCGCTCAGGCAGTCTGTTTACTCTACGAATTTTATGATGGAAGCAATGTAGTAATGGACACAGGACGTAGCTGCGAAGGATGCGCAGGATGCAAAAGAGGAGAATAGTAATGGCAGGAAAATTTACATTTTACAATACTTTAGATAGACAGGTTGAGGAGTTTAAGTCAAACGAAGAGGGCAAGGTTAGTATGTACACATGCGGCCCTACAGTTTATCATTTCGCACATATCGGAAATATCCGTACATACATCATGCAGGATGCTCTTATTAAATCATTAGAGTACGCAGGATACGATGTTCGTCGTGTTATGAACATCACTGATGTTGGACATCTTTCATCTGATGCAGATACAGGTGAGGATAAGATGGTAGCTGGCGCAAAGCGCGAGCACAAGACAGTTATGGAGATTGCAAAGTTCTACACAGACGCTTTCTTCAAAGATTTCGATGCAGTTGGAAACAAGCGCCCAGATGTTGTTGAGCCTGCTACAAACTGCATTCCAGAGTTCATCCACATGGTAGAGGTCCTTCTTGAAAAGGGCTATGCATATGTAGCTGGTGGAAATGTTTACTTCGACACTAGCAAGCTTCAGGACTACTATGTATTTTCTTCATCAGTTGAAAAGGAAGCACTTGAGGTTGGTGTTCGTGACGACGTAGAAGAGGACGTTAATAAGAAAAACAAGACTGATTTCGTTCTTTGGTTTACAAAGTCAAAGTTTGAGGATCAGGCTCTTAAGTGGGACAGCCCATGGGGCGTTGGTTACCCAGGATGGCACATTGAGTGCTCATGCATTTCAATGAAGCACCTTGGTGAATACATCGATATCCACTGCGGTGGTGTTGATAACATCTTCCCACATCATACAAATGAAATTGCTCAGTCAGAGGCATATCTTGGTCACAAGTGGTGCAATTATTGGTTCCACAGTAATCACCTTAACGACCAGTCAGGAAAGATGTCAAAATCAAAGGGAGCAATCCTTACAGTTTCTGTTCTTCAGGAAAAAGGATATGACCCACTTGTATACAGATTATTCTGCTTACAGTCACACTATCGTAAGCCACTTGTATTCTCTTGGGAGAATTTGGACAACACAGTTCAGGCTTACAACAAGCTTGTAAAGCGTGTTTCAGAGCTCAAGAATGATGGAGCAGTTGATGAGGCTGTTAAGGCTGAATACGAGGCTAAGTTCCTTGAGGCAGTATCAAACGACTTAAACACATCAATGGCTATTACAGTCCTTTATGACGCTCTTAAGGCAGATACAAACGATGCAACAAAGCTTGCTCTTGTAGAAAGCTTTGACAAAGTATTATCACTTGATTTGATTGGACATGCAAAGGCTTTAGCAGATGGAGCTTCATCTGTTGATGCAGATTTAGAAGCATTCATTAATGACGCAATTGCTCGTCGTGCAGAAGCAAAGAAGGCAAAGGATTTTGCTACAGCAGATGCAATCAGAGCAGAGCTTTTAGAAAAAGGTGTAGAGATTAAAGATACTCGTGAGGGAGTAGTATGGCAGTTGATTTAAACAGCTATTTTAATGAACAATTTGGCATAGAACAAAAGGATATTCGCACATATTCACCGCTTACCCTTGCGTACATTGGCGATGCAGTGTTTGATATCATCATTCGTTCTATCCTCGTAAATAAGGGCAATACGCCCGTTAACAAGCTTCACCAAAGGGCAAGTCAGGTAGTCAAGGCTCAGACACAGGCTGCTATGGTTTTGGCCCTTATGGACCAGCTTACAGAAGCAGAGTCTGACTGGTATCGCCGTGGCCGCAATTCCAAGCCTCACACAAAGGCAAAAAATGCATCCACAATGGACTACCTGGAGGCTACAGGCTTTGAAGCGGTGCTTGGATACCTTTATCTCACAGGAGATATGGACCGCATATGTGAGCTTGTGACACGTGGCGTCGAAGCCGTGGAGTTGGACATTCTATAATTATAGTTATTAGAAAGAGTAAGTTTTTGCAGATAACAATCTATTAGGTTTCTGTAAGAGACGTTCTAGTCGATGGAAGAAATCTAATGATTGTGATTGTAGCAAAACGTAGGTTTTAGA
>JAEEGL013274620.1_pt1 | contig 11025 bp, 4 predicted proteins | sample 9134231 | NCBI WGS metagenome assembly JAEEGL01 (sample SAMN16246548, study PRJNA631951) | gut metagenome | biome: gut microbiome; feature: rumen; material: fiber-attached | host: Bos | place: Iran: Karaj | collected 2018-10
AACATTACAACAACATAAAGATGTTACAGATTTTAAAAACAACTTTTCAGTAGCATTTAAAAATTTTGATAAATATTTAGAAGATAAACTTTTAAAAAACATAAAAAATATAGATGAAAATATTGTTCCAAAACAAGAAACAGTAATAGCAACAGAAATTTTTAACAGAATAAAAGATTTTACGATAGTAGATAAATATAGTGCATACCAAATATTAGATGATATATATCAAAAAATAGCAATAGATTTAGAAATCATTCAAACAGAAGGTTTTGACTCTACAAAAAAAGTTATACCTAACATGGTAGTAAAGAAAAAAGATAAAAAAGAGGTTGAGGTGCAGGAAGGTTGGTTAGGTAATGTTATACCTTTTGACCTTATTCAACAAACAATATTAAAAAAAGATTATGATGACCTAAAACCGAAACAAGACAGATTACAAGAAATACAATCTATTTACGAAGAAATAATAGAATCTTTAGATGAAGAAGATAAAGGAACTGTTTTAAATGATGACAATACTGCCTTTATTACATCAAAAATCAATACTGAATACAAATCGATAGAAAAAGATATAAAAAAAGGTATTAAAGTTGAAGAAAACAGTATAGAAGACACAATAGTAAAAGTTTATAACCTTATGCAGGAAGAAAAGAAACTAAAAGCAGATGTAAAAAAACAAAGTGGCTTGTTAGAAGAAAAAACAATAAAAACGATAGAATCATTGAAAGACGAACAAGTAATAGATTTATTAAAACTTAAATGGATAAAACCTATTGTAGATGGTTTAAACAAAATACCTTTTGATATATTAGACGAACTAACACAAAAAATAAAAGTATTGTCGGAAAAATATATAACAACATATTCCGATATAGAAAAAGATATGGCAGAATGTGAAACTGAACTCTCTAAAGAACTTGAAGAATTAACTGGAGATAAGTTTGATACAAAAGCATTGGAAGAATTAAAAAAATTATTAGAGAGAAAATAACATGACTAATAATATACCTAAAATAAGATTTAAAGGGTTTAATGATAAATGGGAATTTAATATTTTAAATGATTTGTGTTCTCTCATTACAAAACAAACAGGTTTTGATTATTCTCCTACTATAAAACCTTCCTTGGTAGTAGAGGAAAATAAAGAATCTTATCCTTTCATTCAAAATAACGATTTTAATGCTTTAAATATTAATTTACATACAGATTTTTATATTCCAAAGAAAATTGCGCAACTATTTCCAAAGATAACGATAGACACACCTTCAATATTAATATCTATTTCTGGGAAAATTGGTAATGTAGGTTTTTATGATTTAAATAAAGTTGCTTTTATTGGCGGAGCTGTAGGTATATGTAAACTTAAAAAATCATCTAATGGATTGATTGTATTATACAATCTATTATCAAATAATGGTCAAAAGTATTTTGCATCATTAATAAAAGCATCTTCCCATTCTAATATAACAGTTGAAGACATAAGAAAAGTCAATTTGTATCTTCCTTCTTCTAATAGTAAAGAATCAGAAAAGATTGGTAATTTCTTTAAGAATATAGACAAACTTATTACTACAAACGAACAGAAACTTGAAAAACTAAAGAATATAAAAACTGCATTATTGGAAAAAATGTTCCCACAAAACAACGAAACAACTCCTAAAATAAGATTTAAATGCTTTAGTGATAATTGGAAAAAGTATAAATTAGGTAAAATTGGTAATATTATAACAGGTTCAACACCTTCAACAAGTCAGGAGGATTATTATTCTGCTGATGGAATACCATGGGTAACCCCAACAGATATTTCCGAAAATATAATATATGACACACCTAGAAAACTAAGTAAGAAAGGGCAAATGGTTGCCAGAGTCGTTCCGAAAAATACTATACTTGTAACATGTATTGCAAGTATTGGAAAAAATGTTATGCTTGGTACTACTGGAAGTTTTAATCAACAGATAAATGGTTTAGTATTTGATTGTGAAGAATTTATTCCATATTTTTTGTTTACTGAAAGTGTCTTATGGTCTGAAAAAATGAAGAAGTCGGCTGCTGCTGGAACAATGCAAATTGTTAATAAAACAGAGTTTTCTGAATTGGAAACGATGATACCAGATTCTAAGGAACAAATTAGTATAGGAAAGATGTTTGAAAAATTCGATAGGCTTATCACTCTTCATCAACAAAAGATAGAAAAATTAAAGAATATTAAAAGTGGTTTGTTAGAAAAAATGTTTGTTTAGGAGATAAAATGGATTTTAATAGTGAATCAGAATTTGAAAAAGCACTAATAAAAATTTTAACAACACAAAGAGGATGGGAAGAAACCGTTTTAAACTATCCTACAGAAGAAGACCTGCTCAAAAATTGGGCAGACATTTTATATAACAATAATAACACTATTGATAAATTGAACGGATGTCCTTTAACTGATACTGAAATGCAACAAATTATTGAACAAATAGAAACTTTAAAAACTCCTTTACGGTTAAACGGTTTCATAAATGGCGGTTCAGTATCAATTAAAAGAGATAATACAGAAGACAAAGAACATTTTGGGCAGGAAATAAGTTTAAAAATATATTCAAGGCATGAAATAGCAGCAGGAGAAAGCAGATACCAAATAGCAAGACAACCAAAATTTAAAGCTCCTTCAAGTGTATATCCAAGCAAAAGAGGAGATTTAATGTTGCTTATAAATGGTATGCCAGTAATTCATATAGAACTAAAAAAATCTGGTATTCCTGTAAGCCAAGCATATAATCAAATAGAAAGGTATAGTAAATCGAGTGTTTTTACTGGAATATTTTCGTTAATTCAAATTTTTGTTGCTATGACACCTGAAGAAACTGTATATTTTGCAAATCCGGGACAAAATGGTAAATTTAACAAAGATTTTTATTTCCATTGGGCAGATTTTAATAATGAACCATTAAATAATTGGAAAGATATTGCAGATAAGTTGCTGTATATTCCTATGGCTCACGAGTTGATAGGTTTTTATACCGTTCCAGATAAAACCGATGGAATATTAAAAGTTATGAGAAGTTATCAATATTTTGCGGCAAATGCTATATCTGATGCCGTTAATAAAAAAGATTGGAACGATTTAGAACAAAAGGGCGGTTATATTTGGCATACAACAGGTTCCGGTAAAACTATGACAAGTTTTAAATCTGCACAATTAATTGCTACTTCTAAAAAAGCAGACAAGGTAGTATTTTTATTAGATAGAGTCGAACTTGGAACACAAACTTTTATGTTCTATCAAAAATATAAAAATGATAACGAAGAAGTTCAGGATACTGAAAACACAAATGTGTTGATAAAAAAATTAAAAAGTTCGGAATATAACGACACTTTAATTGTTACATCTATACAAAAAATGAGCAATATAAAAGATGAAATAGGTGGAACAAAAAAAGCAGATATAGACATAATAAATTCAAAAAGAATAGTGTTTGTTATAGATGAGTGCCATAGAGATACTTTCGGTGAAATGTTATATACAATAAAAACAACTTTCCCTAAAGCTATGTTTTTTGGTTTCACCGGCACACCAATAGTTGAAGAAAATAAAAAAATATCTAACACTACTGCAGATGTGTTTGGTAAAGAGTTGCACAGATACACTATAGCGGACGGTATTAGAGATAAAAATGTTTTAGGTTTTGATCCATATAAAATATTAATTTATAAAGATAAAGATTTAAGACAAAAAGTTGCATTAGAACAAGCTAAAGCAAAAACAGAACAAGAAGTGATGAACGACCCTGTTAAAAAAGAAATATATTATAAATTTATGGATTCTGCACAAACACCTATGGCTGGACATAAAACTCCTGATGGTAAAACAATAAAAGGTATTGAAGATTTATTACCAAATACTCAATATGATACTGATGAATTTAGAGAAAAAGTTGTTGAAGATATTTTAGATAATTGGACTAGGTTTAGCCGTAACAACAAATTCCATGCACTGTTTGCTACAACAGGAATAAATGAAGCTATTTATTATTACAGATTACTTAAAGAAAAAATCAAAGAGAAACATTTAAATATAAAGATATCGGCATTATTTGACCCTAACATTAATGGTAATGATGGTGACGGACATGGTAAAGAAGAAGCTTTAGCTGAAATTATTACAGACTATAACAAGATGTATAATAAATTGTTTACTATTCCTACACATGATTTATTTAAAAAGGATATTTCTAACAGATTAGCACATAAAAAGCCGTATCAATTAATAGATAAAACACCGGAAGAACAATTAGATATTTTGATAGTTGTTAATCAAATGCTTACAGGTTTTGATTCTAAATGGATAAACACTTTATATGTTGATAAAGAATTGAGATATGAAAGTATTATTCAAGCATTTTCAAGAACAAATAGGTTATTTGACTATAACGAAAAACCTTCAGGTATAATTCGTTATTATAGAAAACCTCACACAATGGAAAAAAATATAGAAAAAGCAGTAAAAACTTATTGTGGAGATAGAAAAATTGGTATATTTGTAGATAAACTTAAAGGAAATTTATTAAATATAAATGCTGAGTATAATAAAATTTATGAATTGTTTAATAGTTGTGGCATAAAAAACTTTGAGAAATTACCTACAGATTCAGCAATGTGTGGAGCATTTGTAAAACATTTTAATCAATTAAATAGATATATACAAGCAGCGAAAATTCAAGGTTTTAAGTGGAGTAAGAACAAATATATCGTTGACAATGATGAAGAAATAATCATAGTAATTACAGAAGAAATATACAACACTTTACTTGTTCGTTATAAAGAAATACCTAAGGGAAAAGGTGGCGAAAATGGAAACGATATTCCTTATGATGTTGATGCCACAATAATAGAAATAAATACCCAACAAATAAATTATGAATATATGAATTCTAGGTTTAAAAAGTTTTTAAAAGACCTTAGCCAACCAAATATAACCGAAGAAAAGCTAGAACAAATAAGAACCGAATTTTCTAAATCTTTCAGTATTTTATCTGTGGAAGACCAATTAATAGCAAAAACAATTATCTATGACATAAATGTAAGAAACATTAAATTAGATAACAATAAAAGTTTTATGGACTATATTGTTGAATATAAGATTACAGAAACAGATAAACAAATAAATGAAATTCATAATAATTTAGGTGCAGATAAAGAGTTATTAAAGAAATTTATAGAGTCTAAAGTTACGGAACAAAATATAAATGAGTTTGGTAGATTTGATAAATTAAGAAATTCGGTTGATAAACAAAAAGCACAAGAATATTTTGAAACAGTAAAAGGCACTAAATTATCCAATTTCCAAGTATCAATAGAAATAGATAAATTTTTAAGAGATTATATATTAGGCAAACAAGAATAAACGATTTATATTTCAATTATATTTATGTAATAAAATGATGGATACGAAACAAGAGTATTATGAATTAAATAGAAAGTACATTAAATTAGATCATAATTTGACACCCGAATTTGATTCTAAATTGTATGTAGTATTACATAAATCAATAAAAGAAATTATTGAAGACAAAGATAGTAATGTTATAGTTATTCTTGGTGATAAGGCTAGCGGAAAAACTACAGAAATCTATCATTTTTATTCGATAAATAAAAAAAATTCGTTATATATAGAATTAAAAGATATTTATTCCAATGAGAAAGATTTTGAAAAAGAATTAATTCCTTTAACCCAAAATCTTGTTAATGATAATGTATACTTATTTTTTGATTCAATTGATGAATGTCGTATTCGAAGTGTAAAATATCAAGATCCTTTTGTTAATGTTTTAGATAAAATAAGAAAAAGTTTAATAAATTTAAATATTAGAACAGATAAAATAAAGTTTATTTTTACATCAAGAAAAAGTGATTGGTTAAAAGATACAGATGTTCAATTGATTGAAGAAAAATTTCAAATTGATACAGTAAACTTATCAAAGAATGATGTATCAAAAAGTGGAATAATAAATAATAAAGTAAAAGTTTCTATATATGAATTATCAGAATTAAATGAACAGCAAAAAAACTTGATTGCTGAAAATCTTAATGTTGATGTAAATATTTTTAAAGAAGATATAATAGCTCAAGAATATTCAAAAACTCCACTTGAGTGTATTGAGTTTATTAAGTTTAAAATAAGAAATAAAAATAACGAGTATAAAATAGAAGATTTTCTTAGATATACATTACAAAGAAGATATAGAGAATTAAATGAAGAAAAATCTAATAATCAATTATCTATGGAAAAAATAGAGTTTTTGTCTAAACGATTGGCAGCTGCAACATTACTTTGTAAGACAATATCTATTAAGAAAAAAGAATCATATACTTATATTCATAAATCAATAAATGATATTGATGCTTTTGATTTGTTTCCTGAAGAAGACTCAAAATGTTTAAAACATTTTTTAAATTCATCTTTATTTATGTCCAATGGAGAAAATACTGTAAAATTTTGGGATGAACTTTGTAGAGATAATATAGCTTATCTTTGGCTCAGAGATAGAATTGCTAATGGTAAGTATAGTATGATAAAAAATTTATTGTTCCAGAAATATAAGAATATATTTTCGCCAAAACAAAATTTAATAATTCCAATAGTGTTTCTTACAAATAATGAACCTGAATTTAGGAAATATTTAATTGATTTTAATCCAGAACTTTTATTTTTATACTCATATTGTTGTGAATCTTTAACAGAGTTTGATAAAAAACAAATTATAGATAATTTATTGGATAAATATTCCTATCGTATTATAAAAATAATTACAACTTATTATAATTCAGATAGAATTTATATATTTTTTAATAAAAATTTAAGTATAGAATTTATAATTAATAAACTAAAAGAGACACAAGAAAATGATTTTTGGCGAGAATTATTTTTAATAAAGTTACTTTATTATTCTAATTTAAGTGATGTAGATAAAAATCTAAAAAATATTCTTAATGATACATTATTCTTTTTTATATATAACAGGAAAAACAGAGATTTTAACACAATTGCTATTCAAATATTATTAAAACAAAAATCTTTGGAAATTAATAAAAAAATAGAAGAATATATAGAAAGTAATATATCTACAATATCTGGATATATAATTGAAATTTATATTGAAAATCTATATCCAGAATTTATTTCTTTTAATGATGCCATAAAATTATTAGATAAGCATATTCAACAAGACAAGGAAAAAGACTTTGTTAGTGTTTTATTTCATTTAAAACTTACACTGAAAAATTTAGTTAATAAAATAAAACCAAATATAACTGATTTAAAGTCGGCACTTGATACTATTAAATTTGATTTTGATAAAAAAACTTCGTTATCATTATATATTTTTTTATTGAATGCCTATATAGATAATGGTGGAGACAAGAAAAAGATTATTGAATATCTATTAAAAATACAAGAATATAATGTAAATAATAATAATATTTTAATGGATAAATTATCATATGAAAATGAAGAAGAAGTAAAAGAATTACAAAACAAAATTACTTCAGATATTAATATAGCTTTTGCAGAAAAAACAATTGAAAAGTTTTTATCAAACGATAAAAATTCTTATCCTTGGTTATTATATGATTGGCTTATAAAAAAAGATAAAACTTTAATTGTTTTTTTACTAGAAAAAACTAATGATTCTGCAATTTGTAAAGAGATAAACAAAACTTATCAATTGTTTTCTTATTGTTTGAATATTTCTAAAGAAAAATTACCAGATAATTATCAAGAAATAATACAACCTTATTTAAATACAGAACAAAAAAAAGAAATTTTTAATAATTTTATTAATCAAAATATTCCAAATTGGAAAGAAAGAGAAAATGAAAAAGAAAAAGAGTATGAAAACAAAATAAAAAAGGAAAAAGAATTTTTATTAGAGCATATAGAAGAAATAAGAAATGCAGATAAAAAATATCAATATATATTAATAAATTTATCGTTAGAAAAGACATTTATGAATTTTACTGATATATCTGATATTGAAAAAAAATATGGAAGAGAAATAGCAGATGCATACAAGCAAGGAATTCAAAAATATTGGCAAATATGCGATGTTGATTTTAATCAATATGTAAATGAAATTATTGGAACAACTCAAATTCTAAATCAAACATTTGCCTCTCTTACAGGACTACATATATATTTTGAAAAAACTAGTAATATTATTTTAGACGAAGATAAAGCAAAAAGAATTATATACTGGGGAATCCAAGAATTAAATTCTGTTCCTGATTGGACAGTAGCGGTAATTGAAAAATATCCAAATATTGCAAAAGATATAATTATTCCTATAATAAATAAGGTAGTTAAAGAAGAAAAAGAAAATTTTATTCTTGATAAAATTTCAAGAATTGATTCTAAAATATTAAGTGTTTTTTATGATGATTTTTGGAATATACTTATAAATAATTCTCAAAATGACAATTCTAATAGTATTCTTAATATTCTTGTTAATATGTCTTTGTCTTTAGAACAAAAAGATTCTATCGTAATGTATATTAATAAAAAAATAGATAGCACTAATATTGAAGACAAAAACATAGTTTGTTTATTTGAATTTCTTTATGAAATTGATTTGGATAAATTTATAGAAAAAATCTTTGAACTTGAAAAAAAATATTATAAAGACAAAAATAAATTAAAAAGTTTTTTTGAAAAAATGTTTGGAAGATTTGACTATATAATTAAATATAAGGAAAAAGATAAATATAAAGATAATCGTAAGATGGTAATTCTAATACCATTGTTATTTAAATATATTGATCCTAAAGATGATACAAAACATGAAAATATGACTATGTTTACTCCAAATGAAAAAGATAATGCTCAAGAATTTCGTAATACTGTTTTAAATTATATAGATGTAAAAAATTTTGAAATAGATGATAGAGAAACTTTGTTATCTTTGTTGCCAAAAATTAAAGATGGTTATGCAAAAGAACATATAAATTATGTTGCGGATGAACTATTAATAAAAAACAATGATAAACCATTCAATGAACAGGATATTATAAATATTGAAAAGATGGATTATTTACCTCCTAAGAATTCAGATGATTTATTCAGAATAGTTTGTGATAAGTTGTATGAAATAAAAATGGATATAGAGACTTCAGGACATAGTTTAAAAGAACTTTATCAAGATTTAGCCACTCCATTTTTTAATTCTAAAAAAATAAAGAAAGAAAAATTTTTTCAGAAATATATATTGATGGAATTTAGAAGATTATCTAGAAATTTGTATTCTTCTATTAGGGAACCAGAAGAAGCTAACAATAAAAAGCCAGATTTGCAAATCTGGGATAAAAATTGGTGTGTTAATATTGAATGCAAAATTGCAGATAATTGGAGTATATCAAAATTGCTTGAAGCTATTAATTCTCAACTTGTCATGAAATATTTAAAATACCCTAAATATCAGCATGGAATTTTATTATTAGCAAAAATAAAAGAACTAAAAAATAAAAAACTTTCTTTTGATGAGCTAATAAATAAAATTCAAGAATATGCATATGAAGTAAAGAAAAAATATATTCATATAAAAGATATAAAAGTAATAGGAATAGATTATTCTGATAACAAAGAAACAATAGAATAGAGATTGTAAAAAAATGAGTGAATTAACAACAGCAGATAAACAATACTTAGAAAATGCTTTAAGAATGTCTAATGGATATGTGTTAAATTTTAGTGATAAAACTTTTAAAGAGTTTTTTCAAAATGATTTACATATTGATATTTACGATGACAAATATGCCATCAATGGAACATCTAAAGCTAATAGGTTAAGAGCTTTTTTTCAATTAGAGAATAATCAATTAGTAGGAAAAGCAATAATCTGCCTTTCTGGTTGTATAAGAAATATGGAACTTCTTGGAACAAATATTATATTCTCTAAAGGTGTTATGGAAATAGGTCAAAGATTAATGAATACTCCATCTGGAAATAGTGGTCAAATGCAATATAAACAAAATATTAATACAACTAATAAAGCTATTATAGAAATACATCCAGATATATTTAATCATATAAAAGATTGTATTGAAAATGAAGATTATTATCATGCAGTAGAAGAAGCATATAAGGTTGTAATAGAAAAATTAAGAGATATTACAGGTGAAGAACAAGCAAGTAAAGCTTTTAACAATGAAAACTATAATAAAATATTTAAGAAGAAAGCAGAAAATCAAGCAGAACAAGACTATTTTGAAGGAATAAAATTTTCATGTATGGCAATTCAGAATTTTAGAAATAATATAGTTCATTCTTTATCAAAGAAGATAGATAAAAATATAGCTATACATTATATCTCTTTAGCAAGTTTAGCATATTCTTTGATTATCACAAATTCTATTGATTAACATTACTTTTTGAAATGTAGTAATTTAAAGAATAAAGAATCTAAACCTGCAATAGCAAGAATATTAAAAGTTTGCCGAATAACTGTAAGCAACTTCTTCTAATAAAATACAAGCATATATACCTAAAAAACGAAAATTCTAAATTTCTTTTTTGTTTATCTGTAATACTATGGTGTTCATATCAAAATAGCCAGATTTTTTTGATTTTTATTGCTATTAAAATAATAAATTAATTTTTACAATAATCTTTTTTATAATAAATTAAAAATATAATAATTTATAACTTATTTAATTTATATTAAAAAACAAAAAATAAATATTTTATTTAATTCCACTTGTATTACTTATAACTAACTAGTGATTTGCAACAAAAGAATGAATATAAACGAATTAAGACCTTGTCTTTATAGCTTCTTTAAATTATAATATATGTGTTATTTGACGGAGAATTTAAACCGTAAAATAAAAGCAGTAAATTAAAACTTAATATTGAATGTTTTTGGAATCCGAAAGGATACCTTTTGCTTAGGCAAAAGAAGATAGAAACCAAAAACAGTCGTTATGGGCAAATATTATTTTGGCTGATCCCCTTAATAATATTTGTCAAATGTTCTTTGCCCTTCG
>JAEEGL013643821.1_pt1 | contig 11025 bp, 10 predicted proteins | sample 9134231 | NCBI WGS metagenome assembly JAEEGL01 (sample SAMN16246548, study PRJNA631951) | gut metagenome | biome: gut microbiome; feature: rumen; material: fiber-attached | host: Bos | place: Iran: Karaj | collected 2018-10
GATGGATGGTGCTATTCTGGTTGTTGCTGCAAACGATGGACCGATGCCTCAGACTCGTGAACATATCCTGCTGGCTAGACAGGTCGGTGTTCCTTACATCGTTGTATTCCTGAACAAGTGCGACATGGTCGACGACCCTGAACTGATCGACTTAGTCGAAATGGAAGTCAGAGAGCTTCTTGATGAATATGATTTCCCAGGCGATGATACTCCAATCATCCGTGGTTCTGCATTAAAAGCTCTGGAAGGCGATCCAGAATGGACTCCTGCAATCGATGAACTGATGGACGCTTGCGACAACTACATCGCTTCTCCTGCAAGAGAAATGGATAAGCCATTCCTGATGTCAGTAGAAGACGTCTTCACAATTTCCGGCCGTGGCACTGTTGCTACAGGTAGAGTTGAGCGTGGCGTTGCCCACCTGAACGATCCGGCTGAAATCGTCGGTTTAAGAGAAACCAGAAACACTGTTATTACCGGTCTTGAAATGTTCCACAAGCAGCTGGATCAGGCTGAAGCCGGCGACAACATCGGTGCTCTGCTTCGTGGTATTAACCGTAACGAAGTTGAAAGAGGCCAGGTCTTAGCAAAACCGGGTTCTGTTACTCCTCATACTCAGTTCAATGCGCAGGTTTACGTATTGACCAAGGATGAAGGCGGAAGACATACTCCGTTCGTAGCTAACTACCGTCCGCAGTTCTATTTCCGTACAACAGACGTAACAGGTATCGTCAAGGGTTTAGGCGGTGCTGAAATGGTTATGCCTGGTGACCACGTCGAAATGGAAGTTGAACTGATCGCTCCGATCGCTATCGAAGAAGGAACCAAGTTCTCTATTCGTGAAGGCGGCAGAACAGTTGGTTCAGGCTCTGTAACAAAGATCATCAAATAATTACTAACTGATAAATTGTTTCATGATAATAAAACTCTCCGGAAACGGGGAGTTTTTATTTACTAAAAAAGCTATAATAAAGATATGTTGATGATAGTGATTATTCTTGTTTCATTCATTCTTCTTTATCTTTATCTGATTTTTCCGAATACCGGCAGAAAAGAAATCTTAAAGCCATATACGGAAAGATACGTTGCCCACCGGGGTCTATTTAACAACAAAGATGTTCCGGAGAATTCACTGAAAGCTTTCAGAAAGGCCGTAGAGAACGGTTATGGTATCGAGCTGGATGTACAGCTGACTGCAGATGATCAGCTTGTCGTATTCCACGATGTATCTCTGTATCGGATGACGGGAATCGGCAAAAATCTTACGAACTGTTCCTACGAAGAGCTGCTATCCTATCGCCTGCTGGATACAGAAGAGAGGATTCCTCTTTTTTCCGAAGTCCTGAAAGTGCTTCAGCCGGATACGCGTCTGATCATTGAAGTAAAGCCGGAGGGAAGGTATATCGACACCACAAAGAAAACCGTAGAAATGATGAGAGACTACAAAGGACTCTATAACATGGAATCCTTCAACCCGAAGGTCGTCAGATACTTAAGAGTCCATGAACCACAGATCATCAGAGGTCAGCTCTCTTACAACTACCTGAAAGATGAAAACTGCGATCTCTCCCCTTTTGTTAAATTCGAATTAACCTATCTGATTCTGAACTTCTATACCCGTCCAGATTATGTAGCCTATGACTGCGTGAATTACCGCAATCTTTCGTTCCGTATCATTTCCGGATTATTCAAAGGCTTCTGCGTAGCCTGGACCGTCAAGTCTCAGAAAGAACTGGAAAAAATAAAAAAGCACTATCAGTGCTTCATATTTGATTCGTTTATTCCGGACGAGGAGCCCTACTCCTCATAATGCTGTTTCGCATATTCCAACATGTTGCTGAAACCGTCTGCGGATAAAGCTCCGGGAACATAGACGGAGAAATGGCTGTCGGGATCCAGAACATATACGGTAGGATATCCTGTGATATTCAGATAATAGAACAGTATTCCTTTGTCATCGATGATCGTCTGCAAGGCGATCTCGTTTTCTTTCAGATAATTGTCGATCGCATCTTCGCTGTCTTCATTCAACGGAGACATGACGTACAGACAGACGACATCTTCGTTTTTCGAGAATTCCTTGTATACCGGTATCTCTTCTCTGCAGTAAGTACACCAGGTCGCGGAAAAATTCAGGAAAAGATACTTTTCCTTATAATCGCTTAATCTAACGGCATTGCCGTTCTGATCCCTGAATTCGTAATCTGTCAGATATGCCTCGGTAACACCGCTGCTTTCTTCCTGACCGCTTGCCGGTTCGATTTCTTTCAGTGCCGTTATGGTCTTTGATGCGTTATAGATCATGTAGCATCCGAAGCAGATTACGACAATACCGGCGATCTTCAATACCCAGCGGAAAAGATCTTTCTTTTTTTTCAGCCAGTTCAGAAAAGCGGAAGTAAACATTCCGGCAACAGCGAATGGAACGATAAGTCCCAAAGCATAAGAAACGATATAAAGATATCCCTCCGACGACGTGGCCGCAAGCAGTACGGCGTTTGCCAGCATCGGTCCGATACATGGAGACCAGCCCAGGGAGAAAACAAATCCCAAAAGAAAAGCCTTCAGATAATTCATTTTCTCAAGATGCAGATCGGCTTTTAACTTAAGTTCCTTTTCCAGAATGTCGATATGGATCAGACCTGTCTGGTGCAGACCGAAAACGATCAGAACAGTTCCGCCGATCAGCGAAATGACTTCCGAATAGCCGCTGATGTATTTGCTGATGAAACCGACAGAAAAACCCAGCAGGACAAACGTCAGAACGATCCCACCAATAAAGAACAGTGCCGATACGAATGTCTTTACGGAGTCATAATATACATTGCCTTCTTCATCCGTTTTCTTTCCATCCCCTGCCAGATATGAAAGATACAGCGGCAGAAGCGGCAAAACACATGGCGATAGAAAAGACAGCAGTCCCTCCAGAAAAACACCGGTCAGTAAGGAATAGTTCATATTATTTCAGTAAAATCAGAACGATCAGGCCCATAAGGACCCTGTATATGCCGAATACCGTAAAGGTATTTCTTTTCACATAATTCAGTACAAAACGGATCATGAACAGTGAAACCATGAAGGCGCTCACGCAGCCAAACAGCAGAAGCATAATATCGGCGGCAGAAAAAGCCATACCGTATTTCAGGATCTTCATCAGGCTTGCGCCAAACATGACAGGAATCGCCAGTTCAAAAGTGAATTCCGTAGCTGTGCTTCTGGAGATACCGATCAGCAGAGCGGCGATAATGGTCGCTCCGGATCTTGATACGCCTGGAAAGATTGCGGCGATCAGCTGAGCAAGCCCGATGACGATCGCCTGCAGGAACGTAATTCTTTTTGTATTGCTTACCGTGAACTTCTTGTTTCTGACAATCATCTCAACAAACAGGAAAACAAGACCGACAACAAGCAGAGATACGCCGATCACTTTCATTTCGTTGCTTTCATTTACAAAATTGAATTTATCATCCAGAAACAGCTCAAATACGATGGCAGGCATGCAGGCTATAATGATCTTCAGCCACAGGAAAAACTTGTCCTTCTTGATATCGGATAAGGCACCTTTCCCTAAAGGATTATCGCTTTTGCCAAACGGCCATACCTTGTTCCAGAACACCAGCAGCAGAGCCAGAATGGCTCCCAGCTGGATCACAACTTCAAACACTTCATAGAATTCACTGCTGACTTCCAAAGGAAGGAAGACATTCAGGATCTTCATGTGAGCAGTCGAAGAAATCGGCATCCATTCCGTTATGCCTTCAATAATTCCGAATATAATCGCCTTAATAAAATTCATCTTCCCTCTCCTAATTGAAATTCACGTATTCTTCTTCCGGCGCAGGTGCTTCCTTGCAGGATTTCACATCCAGAGCGCACATCCTGATTCCTTCTTCGTTTTCAATACAGCGGACAGTTCCGCATAGATAATAGTATTTCTTCGAATCAATGTCCTTCTTTTTCAGATTAAAACAAGGCAAAGCGATGTCCGTGGTATCCGCCGCACAGCAGACCATGGCCTTCCTGCCCATCATCAGGACATCCGGATATCCTTCTATGTCTCCGACGTATCTGACTTTAATGCTCAGCTTCTTGTGATCGTATTTCTGCGGATTGTCGATCGCATCCATGAACCACAGCCCGTAGTCGATATCGCTGATATCCAGATCCTTCGAAGTATCGAAGAGTTCATCCTCGATCTTGTTTGTGACATTGCCGTCCTTGTCTTCGTATATCAGTTCAATATACTGATTGATCGATTTCAGATTGTTGCGCAGATAACGCTTATCGACATCGTCGGAACGGTTCAGAATCACGACTTCCGCATTTACCACATGATTGTACATGAACTGACGCATGTTTGTCATATACAGATTGAAACGGGAAGCGTCGATCGTCGTCAGTGTCTGTGCCAGCTCCCAGTTTCGGATAAAGCCTGTCTCATACAGTATGTTGTCATCCTCCATGCCGTTGAGTTCAAGGAATATCCTTTCAACACGGTAGTTTCTATCTATCTCTTTCTGTTTCTCAATGGTCAGATCCTTGATGGAATCCATGTAGATGATCTGCGAATTGGTCGCTTTCAAAAACTTCTCGTCGTAGATCACATCACCCTGTTCAAAACAGATGATCAGAGAAGGTTCTCCTTCGTTGAAACGGGGATTGTACAGCGTCTCCTTGATCGCCTGTGTCTTGCCGGAATCCAGAAAACCGGAAAAGACATATACCGGTTTAATCATAGAAAAGCTCCTCAAACAGTCCGTGATCGATATCCGTGCCAATGACTGAAACTAAGGCGTCTTCTTTCTTTGATCCGGTGAATATATGGTATTCATTCAGCACATAGTTGAAATACAGCATTCCTTCTGTACCGAATACATAACCCTTGATACGGATGATGTCTTCCGGAATATCGCTTAAAGCCTTGGCCAGTTCTTCTTCACTGTAATGATGTTTTGGATGCAGGATCATGTTCCTGAACGGTTCATCATCGTCGTCATCATCGTGGTGATGATGGTGTTCATGGTCATAATGATGTTCATGATGGTGCTCATGGTCATGGTGATGATGTTCATGATCATGCTCATCTTCCTCGATTTCCGGAAGCAGGTCCCCTCCGGATACGATGATATCCAGCAGTTCTTCAATGGAATAATTACCGACAGGTTCAGATACGATCTGCGCTTCCGGATTCAGTTCCTTCGCAATGGAAACCGCATTCTTTATGGCCTCTCCGTCTGCAACATCGGTATGAGATAGAATGATCGCATTCGCAGACTTGACCTGATCATCGAAGTACTCCTTGAAATTCTGATGATACTTTCTGCAGGTCTTGACATCCACGATGCAGATATGGGAAACGATGCGGAAATCGTCATCCTTGCGGATCACATTGATGATTTCAGAAAGCTTTCCTACGCCTGAAGGTTCAATCAGCAGATCTGTTACACCCATGTCTTCGATTTCTTCCAGGGCATCCTCAAAATCGCCCTGAAGCGAGCAGCAGATACAGCCGTTGTTTATTTCTCTGATCTTCAGTGAACTGTCAAAAAAGGCGCTGTCAACACCGACTTCACCGAATTCATTCTCCAGAAGCATCACTTTATCGAATTTCTTTTCCTTTAGCAGTTTCTGAATGAAAGTTGTCTTTCCTGCACCTAAGAAACCTGAAACGATATAAACATTAATCATAATCTTCACCTTCCTTTATTCTTGAAAAAACGATTTCATCGTATCCCGATTCAGGATCGAATTCCCGTCTTGTTTCGTATTCTTCCAGAATGCCCAGAACCAGCTCGCAGGTCGTATTGATCAGACAGCCTTTCTCCAGATGACCGCCGATGCAGTTGCCATTGTCATCCGCCAGAGAAACATGGATATGTGCCTTGCCTCTGGATACCGTACCTGTCAAGGAAACGATCTCGAAGTCTTCTTCTCTTTCCAGATATTCGACAGCGTTCGCCAGACGGATCTTCATCCTGTATACGCATCCTACACCGCTCAAAACGACGGCGGTATTGATGTGCAGCTCTTTGCACTTTTCTTCAATACTCTGACGGAGATCATCTCCTCTTCTCAATCTGAAAGCCAGTTCTCTCATGGTTATATTCTATCATCTCTGGATAATGATGATAAGCAAATTACACAGCAAAAAGAAAGGAGATCCAACGATCTCCTCTTATTATTTCTGTGCACCGACCCGTTTCAGTGAAGTGTTGTTTTCGGCTCTGGCGATCTTCTTCTTGATCTTGGTCGAGAAGATGATTCCCGCATAAGGCGCCAGATCGATCGCAATGGAATTCGGCAGACCATGTGCCTTGGCTTTCTTCGATCTGACCGGCTTGAAGTTGCACATGTTGCATCCGGAATAGATATCCTTTTCCGTATTGATCAGTTCGGTATATGTTCCTGCAAAAGGAACGCCGATCCGATAATCGGTATAGGAGATCGGTTTCATGTTCAGAACAACCAGGAAACAGTTGTCTTCATCGTATCTGGTATAAATGTAGACGGACTGTTTGTAGTTATCGGCGTCGATCCATTTGAACGATAGCGGATCGTAGTCGTAGGAATAGAATGCCTTATAAGACAGGTAAACATGGCACAGATCCCTGAACAGTCTGTTGAACGAATCGTGAGCCGGATACTGCAGCAGGTGCCAGTCCAGACCTCGGGATTCATCGAATTCCCGGTACATCGCAATATCGTTACCTAAGAAATTCAGTTTCTTTCCCGGATGAGTAAACATGTACAGGAAGAGGTTGCGGCACTGTTTGAACTGATCCTCGTAGTTGCCCCACATCTTGTCGATGATGGTCTTCTTGGAATGGACGACTTCATCGTGCGACAGAGGCAGAATGAACTTTTCGGAATAGAAGTAAGCCATCGAGAAGGTCAGCTGGTTGTGATGATACTGCCGGTATTCCGGATCCATCTTATAGTATTTCAGGGTATCGTTCATCCATCCCAGATCCCACTTGTAGTCGAAGCCAAGCCCTTCATATTCCGTCGGGACGGTAACTTTCGGGAAATCCGTAGAGTCTTCCGCTATCAGCATGATATCAGGATGTTCCTTCTTGATCGAATAGTTGAAACGTTTTACGAACGAAAGACCCGATTCATTTCTGCCCAGATTCTTGTTTCCGTCAAAGAAAATGATATTGGAAACGGCATCCATTCTTAATCCGTCAAAATGATATTCATCCAGAAAGATATTGGCCGAAGACAAAAGGAAAGAAACAACCGGTCCGGAACCCAGATCGAACTGGTAGGAGCCCCATTGCGACCTGGAGATCTTCGGATCCTTGTATTCATAGCACGGTTCGCCGTCGAAATTGCCTAAACCGAAAGCATCCGTTGCGAAATGTACATAGGCAACGTCCAGAATGACACCGATGCCGTTAAGATGACATTCATTGACAAAATCCATCAGATCCCAAGGCGTGCCGTAACGGCTGGTAGCGGAAAGGAAACCTGTTGCCTGATATCCCCAGGAACCGTCGAACGGGTGTTCAACAACCGGCATCATTTCAATATGGGTATAGCCCATTTCCTTGACATATGGAATCAGCTGTTCCTTAAGCTCCCTGTAGGTCGTAAGATCTCCTTCGTGTTTGAATCCGTTGACATGTACCTCGTAGATGTTTAAAGGATTCTCATAAGAGAATTTCCTTTTGCTCATGTATTCCTGATCGGTAAACTGATACTGGGACAGGTCATACATGACGGAGGCGTTGGATGGACGTCTCTCGCTGTAGAAAGCGTAAGGATCCGACTTGTCAGAAAAGCTTCCGTCTTTGTGATAGATCCTGAAACGGTAGGAATAGATACATTCGCAGTTCGGGATCACCAGATGCCAGATACCTCTGTCATCCACCTTCTCAAACGGATAGAATACCTGAAATCCTTCTCTGGACATGAACACATCGATTCCGGCGGCATGAGGAGCCCAAAGATAAAACTCGACGCCATCGCCAAGTCTGTGGCAACCCATGTACTTGTATGCCTGTGTATCAATGCCTAAGAAGAAATAGTCCAGATTCATTTGATCAATACCCTTCTATACAGTTCTTCGTATTCTCTAGCCGATTTTGCAAATGAAACGTCGTATTTCATTGCATTCTTGATCAGCATCTTCCATCTTTCAGGATATTCGTAATACTGCGTATAGGCATAGTTAAACGCATTCAGGAAATCATGAACGGAATAAGGACCGAATGTAAATCCTGTTCCTGTCATTTCATATTCATTCAGCGGTTCAACCGTATCCTTCAGTCCGCCTGTCTCTCTGACAAACGGCAGCGTACCGTAACGCATGGAGATCAGCTGTGAAATGCCGCACGGTTCAAACAGCGAAGGCATCAGCAGCATGTCCAGACCCGCATACATGTTGTGGGCCAGTGCCTCATTATATCCGCAGTAGTACACGAAACGCCCCTTGTTTTCGTTTTCCAGCATCTTGAAGGAGTATTCATGCTTGGATTCGCCTGTGCCAAGGATGGCCACCTGTACGTCTTTTCTCAGGATATCCTGAATGGCACCCAGTACGAGATCGGCACCCTTCTGGAATGTCAGTCTGGAAACCATACCGATCAATAAAGTATCCGGTTTCTCTTCCAGACCCAGCTGATACTGCAGAGATCTCTTGTTTTCTTTCTTGCCCTTCAGATAGTTCCTGATGCCGTAGTTGTAGTAAATACTCTTATCGGTCATCGGATTGAAGGAATCGGTATCGATACCGTTGACAATACCGTACAGGTCGGCTCCGCGATAACGCAGGATCACATCCAACTTATTGCCGTATTCCGGTGTCTGGATTTCCTGAGCATAAGTCCTGGATACCGTCGTAACGTAATCCGCGAATACAATACCGATTTTCATGAAGTTGCAGTAGTCGTTGTAACGCAGATCGCCGTTCTCGTAGTAATGATAATCAAAAGCCAGATAATCGAACAGAACCTTCTTGTCGTATTCTCCCTGATAAGCCAGGTTATGGATCGTCAGAATGTGCTTGATATTCCGGATCGATTCGATTGCATTGTATCTGACCTTGCACAGAGCAGGCAGAACAGCCGCATGGTAGTCGTGTTCATGGCAGATATCCGGATAGTAATCCAGCTTGATCATCATTTCCAGTACGGCGCAGTTGTAGAAAGAGAACCTTGCCGCATCATCCGCATAGCCATAGATGCCGTCACGGTAGAAATATGTATCATTCTCAATGAACAGATACTCTACTCCCTCGTTGAAATACGAGTAGATGTTTGCTTCTTCATTGATATAACCGCTATGTACATAGATATGATCCAGATACTTCATGCCTTCGTAATACTTCTCTTTGATCGTTTTAAACATCGGCATGACGACCCGTACTTCAAAGTTCTCTTTATCAAGAGCCTTAGGCAAAGCATATACGACATCGGCTAAACCGCCGGTCTTAACAAATGGCAGGGATTCAAAAGAAACAAACAGTACTTTAATCATTAGATCCGGTCTCCTCGTTTAATGTAAATCGGTTCTTCGTCCGTACCACGCAGATCCTTCACATGGGTGATGATCGTGAGTCTGTCGACGACAGCATGGTCCATCTTGACGTTCTTATCGATGAATGTATCAGGTAGGACGATGGAGTCCTTAACAACGGCACCTTCCTTGATGATGACGTTTCTGCCGATAACGGAATTGATGACAGTTCCTTCGATCTGACAGCCGTTGGCTACGATGGAACCCTTAACGGTTGCACCAGGCTTGTATAGTGTCGGACAGGAGTCGTTGGTCATCGTATAGATCGGCCAGTCTTCGTTGATCAGCCTGGTCAGTTCCTTCTCTTTCTTGATCTGCATGTTGGCGTCGTAGTAGGCCTTTAATGTAGAGATGCAGGCGCAGAATCCACGGTGCTGATAGGCACCGATCTTCATCGCTCTGACGCAGTCGGCAACGATATCCGACAGAGAATAGAGGCTTGAAGTCGTGCTTGCTTCTTCAACCAGCTGTTTGAATGTCAGGGTAGACATGACATAGGTTTCAAGAGAAACGTTGCCGTTCTTGTATTTGCCGCGGTTCTTATGGAACTCGGTAACTCTCTTCTTGTCATCGATGGTCAGAATATCGCCCATCAGATAGGAAGTGTCCGTATTGTTCGCGTTGTGATACAGGATCGTAATGTCGTTCTTGGACTTGATGTGATAATCCAGCAGCTCCGAGAAATCCTGCTTAAAGATGAAATGGGACGGTGCAATGACGACATAGGAAGGGTTTTCTACATCGACAAATTCCATATAGGTCTTGAAAGCCAGAATATCGACATTAAACAGATCGTTGTTGGCGAAATTGTTGTCTCCGTGCAGAAGATGGATCTTGCCCTTCTTGGAGTTGATGTTGTAGCTTGTTCTGGTAATGTGCTCTACGGCAGAACGCTCTCTGTTCTTGATGTACACCTTGATGGAATCAATACCGGAGTTGGTAAAGTTCGAAAGCATAAAGTCCAGAACACGGTATCTGCCTAAGATAGAAGTAGCAGAAATCGGACGGAAATCTTCCAGTCCCTTGACATGGACATAGGAAGGTTCAAAATTCAGAATACCTAATACCTTACTCATGCTGTTCACCTGCCTTTGCTATCAGGGCTTTTGATACAAGCAGAACTTCTGCTGAATCCTTCTTTCCCAGTACCATGCCGTCAGGGATCCTGACATCATCAGCAACCAGACATCTCGTTAACTTGGCGCCCTTACCAATAACGGCATCGTTCATGATTACCGACTGATCTACCACGGCATTTTCTCTTACTTCTACACCTGAGAAAATAACAGAATGCGACACTTTTCCGTTGACAATCGCGCCCTGAGTAATGAAGGCGTTGTCGATCACGGCATTCTCACCGATGCACTGCGGCGTTGCGCTGGCATCGTTGGTATAGATCTCCCAGGCCGTCTCAAAGCGCGCCAGTCTGCTGTTCTCATCCAACAGATCCATGTCTGCTCCCCAAATCTCTTTTTTCATCCGTCTGCACTCGTGTTTTGTTCGACA
>JAEEGL013983429.1_pt1 | contig 11025 bp, 8 predicted proteins | sample 9134231 | NCBI WGS metagenome assembly JAEEGL01 (sample SAMN16246548, study PRJNA631951) | gut metagenome | biome: gut microbiome; feature: rumen; material: fiber-attached | host: Bos | place: Iran: Karaj | collected 2018-10
ATTGAAAGAATTATTAATTCTAAATTATTCATTTATATTGGTGGAGAATCAGATGAGGTATGGGTTGAAAAACAAATATTACCAGAAATTGATGAATCAAAAACAAAAGTTATCAATATGATGGATGTAGTAAAAAATGGTGGAAATACATATAATGAAGAAGAGCCAGAGGCAGCAGAATCTTCTGAAGAAGATGAAGAGGAAGCTGAATTAGATGAGCATGTATGGAATTCTATAATTAATCAAAAGCTAATTATTAATGAAATATGTAATGTATTAATTAGCATTGATAAGGAAAATGAAAATAGCTATATTAGCAATAAAAATGAATATATTAAGCAAATAGATGAAATTGATTTATCTATTAAAGATATAGTATCTAATAGTAGTAAAAAATTATTAGTATTTGCTGATAGATTCCCTCTACTTTATTTTGTTAAAGAATATAATTTAGCTTATGATGCAGCATTTAAGGGCTGTGAATCAGCTAAGGAGGCTAATCCAAAAACTATTGAAGCATTAACTAATAAGGTTAAGAATAATAATTTAAATGTTATTTTTGTGATTGAATTATCTGAAAGTAATATTGCAGATACAATAGTTAATAATTGTAAAAAAGATGGACATGATGTCAAAAAGATGGTATTTTATACAATGCATAATGTTTCAAAGGAAGATTATAATAAGGGCTTAACTATTATTGATTTTATGAAAATTAATATAGAAAGCTTAAAAGAAGCACTTAAATAGGAAGTGATTGTAATGTTATTTGAGGTTAAAAACCTAAGCTTAGGCTATGAAAATGAAAAAATAATAAATAATATTTCATTTAAGGTTAATGAAAAGGATTTTATCATCGTTGTTGGTAAAAATGGTGCTGGTAAATCTACATTAATTAAGGGAATATTAGGATTAATTAAGCCAATGGAGGGCGAAATAGTATTTGATCCTTCATTAAATAGAAAGCTTATTGGCTATATGCCTCAAGAAACAAAGGTAGAATCAAGCTTTCCTGCAAGTGTAATGGAGATAGTTTTATCAGGAAGAATTAATAAAATGGGATTTAGACCATTTTATAATAAAGAGGATAAAGAAAAGGCTATTGAAGCTTTAAAAATATTAAATATATATGATATTAAAAATAAATCATTCTGTGACCTATCTGGTGGACAAAGACAAAAAGCATTATTAGCTAGAAGCCTATGTGCAACTGATAAATTATTAATATTAGATGAACCTAGTAATAATTTAGATAATACCTCAAGAGAAGAATTTTATTTATTATTAATGAAATTAAATAAAGAATTAGGTATTAGTATTATTATGATTAGTCATGATCCTGATATTGAAAATTTATTAGGAAATAAATTATTAAAAATAATGGATAATGGCTTTGAATTTAGTGATATAGTGGAGGAATAATATGGAAGAATTATTTCAGATTTTATCTAGAGAATATATTAGATATGCCTTCATTGTAGGTATTACTATGTCACTTTGTGGAGCATTACTTGGAGTATCATTAGTTTTAAAGAAGCATTCAATGATAGGAGATGGCTTATCACATGTAGGCTTTGGGGCAGTAGCAGTTGCCGCATGCTTCGGGTGGGCACCACTAGCGTTTGCGATACCTATGGTTATGCTGTCATCATTTTTGATTTTATGGCTAGCTAATAAAAATAAAGTATTTGGAGATAGCGCAATCGCAGTATTTTCAACATTAGCACTAGCTATAGGCTATGCAGCTATAGAGCTTGGTGATGGAATTAATTTTAATGTAGGTAATTATTTATATGGATCCCTTTTAGGTGTTAGCCTAACAGAGGTTATATTAAGTATAGTTGTTGCAGTAATTGTAGTAGGATTATATATTATCCTATATAATAGAATATTTAGTGTAACATTTGATGAAACATTTTCTAAATCTACTGGAACAAAGACAACATTAATTAATATTATTATTTCAATCTTAACATCATTAACAGTAGTAATTGGTATGAAGGTTATGGGGGCTTTATTAATAACAGCTTTAATAATATTTCCAACATTATCAGCTAGACAGGTATTTAAAACATTTAAAGGAGTTACTATTTTTGCCGCAGCATCTAGTGTTATTTCTTTTATAATTGGACTTTTGGCTTCATGCATGATTTCAAATTTACCAATAGGCTCATCAATTGTATTTGTAAGCTTTATAGTTTGTATTATTTGTTTAATTATAGGTAAAATTAAAAAGAAAATAAGCATTTAAAAATAGGCAAGTCAAATCTTGTCTATTTCTATTTTTTAGATAATTATGTTAAATTATTGTAGTCATAATTTTTCCTTTTATTTTACGAATTGATATGATATAATACTTTTGTATTTTTTAATAATATAAGAAACAAGGTGATTTTAATGAGAGTAAACCCAAAATTATATCCGGTTGCAGATGAGGTTACACCATTTGAAACTCAACAATGGGAAAACCGTAAGGTTGAGATTTATATGATGGATTCATTTGAAGGAATTAAAGAAGAATTTGTAAATAGAAAGGGCCAATTTGCCGTATGGTCAAGTATGGATGGCGAAAATTATAGATTGTTCCTTGAAGATGGATATTACGAAAGTGTAAAGGAATTATATTCAGAGCCAGTAAATAGAATTTGGTTAGAATTCTATGATACTACAGATAGTATTTCTAGAAAATTCTCTAATTATTTTATTTACCCATTAATGGGTGTAGCAATTGTAGCGTGCGTTCTATCAGTTGTATTATCTGGTATAATGCCAAGCTTTGTAAGCTGGATTATTATTGGCGTTCTTGCTGCAATGTTTGTCGCAATGATTTTTGTTAACATGAAGGTTAAAAAGGTAGTATTAAACGAAAATACTAAGGCAAGACAAAAAATTATTGATCACTTTGGTGGAAATAGATTTGATGAATTAATTGAAATGCAAAAGTCTTATATGGATGATTATTTTAGAAAATTAAATCCAGAGGATAACGAAGCAGAAGCTGAAAATGAAGCTACAGAAGAAATTGAAGCTCCAAAGGAAGAAATTGAAGCTGTAGAAGAAGCTAAGGAAGAAAAAGCTTTAGAAGTTGATGCTTCAAATACTGAAGAGACTAAAGAAGAAGCTGAAGTTTTAGATTCAAATGAGCCTGAAGAAAAAAAGGCTGAGTAATAATAGAGAGGATAAATTAAAATGAGTTCAATTGATACTTTATGTATAAATTCTTTAAGAGTAGTTGGTGCTGAAATGATCACTAAGGCTAAAAGTGGTCACCCTGGTATTGTTTTAGGTTCTGCCCCTATTTTACATACATTATTTACTAAGCATATTAATATTGATGCTGAAGACGATAAATGGTTTGATAGAGATAGATTTATCTTATCTGCAGGTCATGGATCAACATTATTATATGAATTATTACATTTATCTGGATTTAATATTACATTAGATGATTTAAAGAATTTCCGTCAAAAGGGAAGTAAAACACCAGGTCATCCTGAATATGGTCATGTACAAGGTGTAGAAATTACTACAGGACCTTTAGGACAAGGTATTGCATCAAGTGTTGGTATGGCTATTGCAGAAAGCTTCTTATCTGCAAAATTTAATAAACCTAATTATGAAGTAATAAATCATTATACTTATGTAATGTGTGGTGATGGAGACCTTCAAGAAGGTATAGCTATGGAAGCTGCTTCATTAGCTGGACACTTAAATTTAAAGAAATTAATTGTTTTATATGATTCAAATGATGTTCAATTAGATGGTGATGTTAACCAAACTAATTCAGAAAATATTAAAATGAAATTCGAAGCAATGAATTGGAATTACATTAAGGTTTCAGATGGTAATAACATAAATGAAATCGATAATGCAATTACAACAGCTAAGGAATCATCAAAGCCAACAATTATTGAAATTAAAACAGTAATTGGCTATGGCGCTCCAAATAGTGGTGAATCATCAGTTCATGGTAAGCCAATGCCTGAAGATGATATTAAAGTCTTAAGAAAGAACTTAAACTATAATGGTCCAGTTCTTGAATATCCAGCTGACGTTGTTGATTATTATAAGGCTAATGTTGTTGAAAGAGGTATTAATGCTGCTACAGCATGGAATGATATGCTAATTTCATATCATAATGATTATCCAGAAGAATATGACGAATTAATGAAATTCATATACAATGATTTCAAATTAGATGACCTATCAGATATGCCAAAATATGAGGCTGGAAGTGAAGAATCAACTCGTAAGGAAATGGGTAAATATATTGATTATTTATCAAGAAAGCTACCTAATATTATGGGTGGATCTGCTGACCTTTCATCTTCAACTATGGTAAAGGGTGCTGATGGTATTTATGGACCTTCAAATCCACTTGGGAGAAATATTAAATTTGGTGTTCGTGAGCATGCAATGGCTGCAATTACAAATGGTATTACATTACATGGTGGCTTAAGAGGATTCTGTGCAGGCTTCTTTGTATTTAGTGATTATTTAAAACCAGCAGTTAGATTAGCTGCAATAATGAATATCCCATCATTATTTTTCTTCTCACATGATACAATTTGTGTAGGAGAAGATGGACCTACTCACCAACCAGTTGAGCAATTAACAATGTTTAGAAGCATGCCTAATACAAATGTTATTAGACCTGCAGATGCTACTGAAATGGCAGAAGCAATGATTTTATCATTCAAAAATAATACATACCCAACAGTTGTTACATCATCTCGTCAAGCTCTACCTAATTTAGCTTGTACAAATGCAGATGGTGTTGATAAGGGTGCATATATCGTATATAAGCCAAAGAATAAGGCTACAGCTACATTAATTTCTTGTGGTTCAGAATTATTTATTACAATTGACGCTGCTAAGAAGCTAGAAGAAAAAGGAATTAATTGTAATGTTGTTTCAATGCCTTCAATGTTCTTATTTGATAAGCAATCTAAAGAATATAAAGATAGCATATTACCAAAGGATCATTTCATAATGGCAGTAGAGCTAGGTGCTTCAATGCCTTGGTATAAATATGCTGATGAGGTTTATGGATTAGATGAATTTGGTGCTTCAATGCCAATTAAGTATATTCATGAAACTTATGGCTTTACAGCTGACGCTATTAGCGCTAAGGTTGTTGAATTATTATCTAAATAATATAATTTAAAAAGGTTACGATTTTTAGTCGTAACCTTTTCATTTTATTTATTTTAAATATTTATTTAATAAATCCTCTGAAGGCATTGGCTTATCAAAATAGTATCCCTGAATTAATGTACATCCAATATCTCTTAAGAAATCAACTAATTCCTTAGTTTCAACACCCTCACATAAAACCTTAATATTTAATTTCTTTGCTAAATCAACTACAAATTTTAATATAATTCTTTCTTTTTTTCCTTCGATAGAACAGAAATTTTTATCAAGCTTTATAGTATCAAAGTCAAATGTTGCTAAGCTTGATAAATTAGAATAGCCAGTACCAAAATCATCCATTGATACCTTATATCCATTTTCATGTAGTTTCTTCATTAGGCTAATAACATTGTTATTATTTTTAACGTATGTACTTTCTGTTATTTCAATTTCTAGGTATTTTGTAGGAATATCATATTTTTGTCTAATTTCATCTATTTTATTATAATATTCTTCAAGGTTTGTTTGATACATAGACAAATTAACAGAAATAGTAACTGGTGTTAATCCTTGATCAATAACCTGTTTTTGGAATTTACATACATTTTCAAACACATGTAAATCTAATTCCTTAATAAATCCATTTTCTTCAAATAATGGAATAAAAATATTAGGATAAATCATTTTTACATTATTAAATTTCCATCTTGTTAATGCCTCAGCTCCAGCTATAGTATTTGTTGTAGAATCTATTTTTGGCTGTAAATATAATTTAAATTCTCCATTTTTAATTGCGATATTTTGATGTAATTCAAGCTCATTTTTAAGCTGCTGTGTTTCATATATTTCATTCGAGAAGAATAAGCATATTTCTTCCTTTTCAAGAGCCTTTTTCTTTGTTATGTTTGCCTTATCGATAGTTTTATTCAAATCATCATTTGGATTATGAATACAAATACCTGATCTAAGCTTGAAGTAATAGCCATACTTGAACTTTTCATTTATATTTTTATATAGCTTTTCTACATAGTCTTTTAAATATTCTTGATCAGTAGAAGGAGACATAATTATGAAATTATCATCAGAGGTTCTACAATAAATTTCTTTATCTGAATATTTTATTAATGATTTAGCTGTAAATTTTAATGATTCTTCAATTGCAGCATTACCTAAAACCTCTACTAAACGTAAGAAGTTTTCAAAGCTAATCATTATAATAGAATAATTAACATCATTATTATCATTGAAATAAGAATAAACTACATCCATCCATTTAGAATAATTATATAAATTAGTTACTCTATCGTAGGATAGCTTTTTTTCAAATACTTTTGCTTCATATTCCTTATAAATAAATATAGCAAATAGCTTTGAAATTAAATTTAAAGCTGAAATATCCTTTTGATTCCAAAATCTATTTGAGTTACACATTTCAAATCTTAATAATCCAACCTCGACGTCAGTATAATTAAGATCAAATGCTAAAATGGCAGAAATATCATCTTCCTTTAAAATAGGATAAACTGGTACTTTTTTGTTTGAGTCAACTTGAACCATTTTTACCATACCCGCATTATCATATGACTTATGCCATAAAGGAATATGCCTTTGATTTGGCGTTAGTGGATGCTTTGGGACAAGTGGGCTATGCCATTGATGAATTTTAATAATTTCTTTTGTTTCTGGATTTAAAATGAAAAAATTAATTCTTTCTAATAGGAAGTATGTTCCAATTAATGATAGGGCATCAATTATGTTTTTATCCTTAGATCCAAATCTATTTATTATTTCATATACACCAGAAATAATATTAAAGTTAGTTGCTACATGAGAAGAATGAGCAAATTGAACATCTGGTAATTCAAAATTTTTAGCAGAGCCACATTTGTTTTCATCATATACTATGAAACAATTCTTTCCTTTTTTCTTTCCTCTTTTTAAAGCCATAAATGCTTTTTTATAAATAGTAATGAACTCATCACCATCATTTGGATATGTAGCACAACCAATAGTCGCAGTTATTTCTACCTGCTTAATATTTTGACTAATTAGTGTTATAACCTGCGTCCTTAATTTTGAAATAGCATTATATACAGCTTCATAATTTGTATCAGAATATAAGATTATGATAAATCTATCCCCAGAATCTCTACCTACGTAGCCATCCTCCTTTATAATCCTTTTTAAAGAAGCACCTGTTTCTACAAGTAGAATATCTCCAAACATATTTCCATATTTATCATTAAATGAAGCGAAATTATCTAGATCGAATAATAATAAAATAAATGGAGTTTCTTTGGCAATAGAATTTTGAATAATTGGAATTATTGAGGATTTTGTTAATACTCTAGTTAAATCATCTATCTTTTTATTTCCAATATTATATTCACTTGAAAAAGATAGAATAGCTTTACCATCACCAATTCTTTTCCCTCTAACTATTATAGGTACTTTTTCAAAATCAACTGTTTCATATTTAGCTTGGAAGGTAAATATTTCATCATCACCTATATTTAGTTGATTTAAAAATCTATTCATTTTTCCATTAGACTCTTCGTTGAAGTTGCCATTTTTAGTGAAAATATCTGCAAACTCAGAATAGGAAACATTTTCTGCAAGCTTAATATCTCCATCTAAAACAATCTCAACTATAGTCTTTTTAGTGTCGACAAATATTATATAGCTATCGTAAAGCTTTAATATTTCATCGTACTGATTTCGCTTCATAATAAACACCCTCTTATAAGAAGTTTTATATTAATATAAAATTATTTTAAAAGATTTTACTTGTACATTTAATTTTAACATAGAAAAAAATGTGAGTCAATATTGTTAATATTGATTGAAAGTGGTATGATTTTATAGTATTTTATAATAGTATACATCAGGATGGTGAGATTATGTATGATGTAATAGTAGTTGGCGGTGGACATGCTGGCTGTGAGGCAGCAATAGCCGCTAGTAAAATGGGATTAAATACAATTTTAATAACAGGTAACTTAAATATGGTTGGATCTATGCCTTGTAATCCATCTATAGGTGGTCCTGCCAAAGGTGTTGTTGTAAGAGAAATAGATGCCCTTGGTGGATATATGGGCAAAAATGCTGATTTATGCCAAATCCAAACAAAAATGCTAAATCAAAGTAAGGGTCCAGCTGTATGGGCATTAAGATTTCAAGAGGATAAGCTTTTATATGTAAAGGAAATGCTAAAGTATTTGAAATCATTAGATAATCTTACTTTAAAAGAAGGCTATGTTACAGATTTAATAGTAGAGGATAAAACTATTAAGGGTGTAGTTGTTGAAGAAAAAGAAGAAATATATGGTAAGACTGCAGTATTAACTACAGGAACATATCTAGATTCTAGAATTCTAAGAGGACATTGGACAAAAAAGGAAGGACCAGACGGTCAAAGAACAACAAAAGGTATTAGTGAAGCTTTAATTAGATGTGGCTTTACTATTCAAAGATTAAAAACAGGAACTCCTCCAAGAATTAAAACATCAACAATTGATTTTAGTAAAACAAGTATTGAAAATGGTGATGCTAAAACATGGAAATATAGCTTTGATAAGGGATATGATTCTTTGCTTAATGTTAATATTCCATGTCATTTAACATATACTAACCTAGATATTCATAAATTAATATTAGATAATCTAGATGAATCATCAATGTATGGTGGTGTAATAAAAGGAATTGGCCCTAGATATTGTCCATCTATCGAAACTAAAATTGTAAGATTTGCCGATAAGGATAGACATCAAATATTTTATGAGCCAGAATCATTAGATTTAGACGAAACATATATTGGAGGTTTTTCTACATCAATGCCTGATGATATTCAAGATAAGATGATAAGATTATTACCTGGTCTTGAAAATTGTGAGGTTATTCGTTATGCATACGCTATTGAATATGATGCGATAGATCCATTAGAATTATGGCCTAGTCTTGAAACTAAGATAGTAAATAATTTATTTACTGCCGGTCAAATTAATGGTACCTCAGGCTATGAGGAAGCTGGAGGACAAGGTTTGATTGCAGGTATTAATGCAGGACTTAAGGTTAAAGGAGAAAAACCATTAATTTTAGGTAGAGATGAAGCTTATATTGGAGTAATGATTGATGATTTAGTAACAAAGGGTACTGATGAGCCTTATCGTTTATTAACATCAAGAGCTGAATATAGATTATTATTAAGACATGATAATGCTGATTTAAGATTGAGAGAATATGGCTATAAGGCAGGAACTATTTCAGAAGAACAGCATGTTAGATTAGAAAAGAAAAAGAAGGCAATTGAAAAGCTAATTGCAGATTTTAAGGTAATTAAGATTAATTTAATTATTGCAAATCAAATTATTGTTAAATATAATTCAACACCTATAGCTGAAAGTATGTCATTAGCTGGCCTAATTAAGCGTCCTGAAATTAATTATGAAATAATAAAGGAGCTTTTAGCTGCATCAGATATTAATTTAGATATAGATTATGATGACCCTGATGATATTTTAGAGCAAACAGAAATTCATTATAAGTATGAAGGATATATTGTAAAGGCTCGTGAGCAAGCTAGAAAAATGAATAATTTTGATAGTATGCCAATACCTTCAAATATTAATTATGATGATGTAGATAATATAGCTTTAGAGGCGAGAGAAAAATTTAAAAAGGTTTTACCTGTTAGTGTTGGACAAGCCTCTAGAATTAGTGGCGTTAATCCAGCTGATATTTCTGTATTAGTTGTATATATAGAAAAGATGAATAGAAAGAGTGAATAGCTTATGGATTTTAAAGTGGAATTAGAAAAACTTAATATTAATTTAACTTCAGATATGCTAAATAAGTTTGAATTATATTATTCAAAGCTTGTTGAAGTAAATAGCTATATGAATCTTACAGCCATAACTGATCATGAAGAGGTTTATGTTAAGCATTTTTTAGATTCACTTTATATTCTAAAGGCAATTGAAAAAGAGGATTCATATTCTATATTAGATGTTGGATCTGGAGCAGGATTTCCGTCAATTCCTTTAGCAATTGTAGATAGTAAGGCTAATGTTACAATTATTGATGCCTTAAATAAAAGAATTAATTTTTTAAATGATTTAGTTAAATATATTGGAATAGATAATGTTAAAGCATTTCATGAAAGAGCAGAGGATTATGCAAAGGAAAAGAGAGAATCCTTTGACTATGTTACAGCTAGAGCAGTAGCTAGATTAAATGTATTAGCTGAGCTTTGTCTTCCTTTAACCAAGGTTGGTGGCTATTTTATAGCAATGAAGGGACAAGGTGGAAAAGAAGAATTAGATGAGGCTTCTAATGCGATTAAAGTATTAGGTGGTTCTTTAGATAAAATAATTGAGGTTGATTTACCAGATAATGTGGGTAAAAGAGAAATAATTATTATTAAGAAAATAAAACCAACTAATAATAAATATCCAAGAGAATTTAAAAAAATTAAAGAGAGGCCATTATAATGTATAAATTAGATGATATTATTAAAACAAAAAAGCCTCATGTTTGTGGTTCAAATGAATGGAAGGTAATTAGAACTGGTGCTGACATCAAACTTGAATGTCAGGGCTGTAAAAGAGTTATTATGCTTGCCTCATATGAGCTTGATAAAAGAATAAAAAAGTAAAAAGATAGAGCCTTTGTTTATATTAATATAAAATGAAAAAACAAAGGTTTTTATTTTTAAAAAAAAAGATAAAATAGTTGTTGACATTGTTTTTTTAAAATGATATACTAAATGAGCACTGCACAAAACAGAGCAAAAAATATTTAATATGGTCAGGTAGCGAAGAGGCTAAACGCGGCAGACTGTAAATCTGCTCCTTAGGGTTCGCTGGTTCGAAACCAGCCCTGACCACCATC
>JAEEGL015231825.1_pt1 | contig 11025 bp, 11 predicted proteins | sample 9134231 | NCBI WGS metagenome assembly JAEEGL01 (sample SAMN16246548, study PRJNA631951) | gut metagenome | biome: gut microbiome; feature: rumen; material: fiber-attached | host: Bos | place: Iran: Karaj | collected 2018-10
CATATGAGACTCCTATATTACAATCCCGTTACAGTGATCTATCTGGTGTTGAATAGACTCAGCTGTAAGACCTGTGTACTTTGCATGTTGTGGCCTGAAATTTTGGTCTAGAAAATCAACTTCAATTTCCTCATATCTCACGCAGGGTCTAACACCACTTAAAGAAAGACATCCTTCCTCAGTCTTGTACTCACCCTTTTTCTTTGTAATGACTGGATTAATCATTACAAACTGAAAAGGTCCTGCAGCAACGGCAATAATGGTTTTCTTCTCTCCTATCATATTTGCACACATGCCAACACAGTGGTCAATGTTATCCCTTAGGGTATCAAGTAAATCCTGTGCTATCTGCGCGTCCCCTTCTGTTGCAGGCTCACACTTTTGAGCCAAAAACATCGGATTCTTTATAATTGTTCTTATCATATTAAACCTCTTCCGCAAATATAATTCCAATTACAGTCTCCGCATATTTCTCTTCGAAGGCCTGTCTCTATAACCTTTGTTTTTACTATATCCATAAACTCAAGATATGTCATCTCAGCCCCGTCTTTAATATTGCAGGCATCAAGCACTCCTTTGTCATATCTTAGGACCTTATCCTGAGTGCTGCAGACTCCAGATTCATTGTTAGGACAGTTTTTGCAAACTAAATCAGTTTCTACCTTAATAGTAATCTTTTGCGTTGGGTCTGATTCCATCTCTCTTATAATCCTACCCATATGGTCAGTAAAATCTTCACTATAGCCTTTTCCTTCATAAAACTGAAAACACATCCCATGATGTGGTCGTAATATTTTTTCCATATCTATACCTAACTATACTTTTGCATCGTCATAATTTTATCATATATTGCCCTTTTTATAATCCTCTTATATTGGACTGTAAGCACGGCCCTCATATAGGAAAAACTCTTTTAGCTCCAAAAATGCTTAAACTTATTGATATAAAAATTACTTGGGAGAATGGTGATCATCACTTGTTATCGGTGTTCCTGTTGCTTTATTTGCTATCAAGGACCACTAATCCCTAATTGGAAATGGTCAAGTGATTTTTTTTTAACTGCGTCGTGAACTATTCAACAAATAAGCAGTCCACCTGAGCTCTTACAACTAGGGCGCTAACTATAGCTTTCTCAGTTATCTCAGCTAATGATTGTTCAGGAAAGGTTATTAACAGTTTTGAGCCAATAGATGATTTTGATAACATCAGAGTTGAATTTTAAAGGCTTATATAGTAATCTGAAAAAAATTAAATGAGAGAAATAAGTTTGTTTATCTCATTAAGAGAGATTTTAAAGATATTATGAATTGAAAAAACATCTTTAGGAATGAAAATATAATATTGATGAGCATAAGCATTATAACTAGGTCAATGTTCATTATGCATGATTGAACAGTTTGGTATCGAAAACTATATGAATTAGATGCTTGGTGATTAAAGGAGGGAATGCCATGAGTGAAAAAGAACAAATTTTAGAAGCTATGCGAAAGGCTGGAGAGCCTTTGAATGCCGGTAAAGTTGCTGAATTGACTGGACTTGATCGAAAGGCTGTTGATAAGGCGTTTGCTGAGATGAAAAAAGATGGTTCTATTGTTTCACCTGTAAGGTGTAAGTGGGAACCTGCTAAAAAATAAAAAACGTAAATTCTTATAAAACCGGCATACCTCTATTTTGTGAGGCATGTCGGTTTTTTTTCAACAAAAGAGTGATAGATATTATTCAATTATGAATCCATTTCACCAAACAAATGGAATTACTTTATATTTCACCTTGTTTTTATATGCTGCATATCCCTCCAACTCATTTTCTAAGAGGTTTTCTTCATTTTTGATACGCTTAGCAATTATTGGAAAATAGGCAAGCATTATCACAAAAGAAATAAGCGAGCCTAAAACCAATGGCATTGAAAGGAACAATAACACTGTTGTCATGTACATCGGATGTCTTACGATTCCATACAAACCTGAATCAATGACCTTTTGGCCTTCCTGAACCTCAACTGTCCTGGATAAATAGGTATTTTCACGCAAAACCTCTGCATACAGCATATACGCAACAAGAAAAACTACCGTTGCTACGGAGGATATCCACTTAGGCAGAACAATCCATCCAAATCGAAAATTTAGTCCAGCAATGATAAATGATGCCAAAAACATCACTCCACTAAATGCTATTACTTCTTTCTGTTCAAATTGCTCTTCCTTAGCATTTAGTCTTTTTTTCAAAAGCTCAGGATTGAACTTCATCATAATTAATCCAGCTATAAACATAGGAATAAACAGTATTCCAATCAGTAGCCACCCTTGCCAATAGGAAAAAGAGCCCGCTGGGACAAACAGTAATAATCCCACCAATAATAGTCCACAAAAAAATTTAATTAAGGATGAAATAAATAGTTTTTTGCTCATATTTACCCTCTTTTTTTCAATATTATAGCATCCACATTCATAACTCACAAAAGTTTTTACACGAAAAACACACATGTGTCACTTTATTATTGTAATATACTTTTATTGAGGAGGTATGTCTATGTGGGCTTATAATAGTGTTTTTTATCAAATATATCCGCTGGGATTTTGCGGTGCACCTTTTGAAAATGATGGAAACCAAGTGCCAAGGATAAAAAAAGTAATAGATTGGGCTGACCATATCAAGGAGCTCAACTGCGATGCGGTTTATTTTTCCCCTGTGTTTGAGTCAGATTCTCACGGCTATAACACAAGAGATTATACAAAGATTGACTGCCGTCTGGGCAGTAATGAGGATTTTGCCGAGGTTTGTAAGGTACTTCACGCCAAAGGAATTAAAGTAGTCCTCGATGGCGTATTCAATCACGTTGGTAGAGGCTTTTGGGCATTTCAGGATGTTCTTAAAAATCGACAAAATTCGCCATATAAAGACTGGTTCCATATAAGCTTCGATGGAAATTCAAACTATAACGATGGCTTCTGGTATGAAGGCTGGGAAGGTCATTTTGAACTTGTAAAGCTCAATCTCTGGAACAACGATGTAGTTGAGCATATTTTCTCCTGCATAAAAGGCTGGGTGGATGAATTTGATATCGATGGCTTGCGCCTTGACGTTGCATATTGCCTCGATAAGGAATTTTTAAAAAGATTACGTGGCTTTACAAGTGGTATAAAGGAGGATTTTCTTCTTCTGGGTGAGCTTTTGCACGGTGACTACTCTCAGTTTGTAAATGACGAAATGCTACATTCTGCCACAAATTATCAGTGCTACAAGGGCCTTTATTCAAGCTTTAACAGTATGAATATGTTTGAAATTTGCCATTCTCTCAAAAACCAATTCGGTCCTGAGCAATGGTGCCAGTACAGAGGAATGCACCTGCTGAACTTTGTAGATAATCACGATGTTTCGAGAATTGCTTCCATACTGACAAATAAGGCTCACATCCCTCTTGTTTACGCGATAATGTTTGGAATGCCTGGAATTCCGTGTATTTACTACGGAAGCGAATGGGGCGCTGAAGCAGATAAGAAAGATGGCGATCAGGCACTACGAGTATCCTTTGATGAGCCAATCGACAACGAGCTTTCAGCTTATATCGCTATGCTTGCCAAGATTCATCGAGAGAGCAAAGCAATTTGCTACGGTGACATAAGTGTGCCTGTCCTGACTAATAAGCAATGTATAATCCAGAGACAATTTGAGGATGAGCGGATTCTTATTGCTATAAATGCCGATAGTGAGCCATTTACAGCCCACTTCGATGCAGGTTGCGGTACGGCTGACGAGCTTATCACCGGTACAAAGCACGACTTTGGTGGAGGAAGCGAGTTGCCTCCATATTCTGCTCAGATATGGAAAATGGAACATTAATTTAAATATGTATAAAAATAAGGGCTACCTTTCGTGTGAAGGTAGCCCTTATTGTGATTACAGCTATAATCTTTTATTTATTCGGTTTATCTCTCATTAAATAATCTTTATCTTCATCAATCATTTCCAACATAATATCCGCAAATGTTGGGTCAAACTGGTTTCCCTTGCCCTTTTCTATCTCGCTTCTCACTACTTCCTGTGGAAGAGCGCCTCTGTAGCTACGGTTGCTGGCCATAGCGTCGTAGGCATCAGCCACGGCAATGATTCTGGCTTCTTCTGGAATATCCTCTCCAGAAAGTCCTTCTGGGTAGCCCTTTCCATCGTAGCGCTCGTGATGCCACTTTGCACCTGCCGCAAGCTCAGGCATCTCCTTTATATTGCTAAGGATTTTGCTACCGATTGCGGGATGCTTTTGAATGCGGGAAAACTCTTCGTCTGTAAGCTTTCCTGGCTTATTTATCAGCTCGTCAGGAACACCAATCTTTCCAACGTCATGTAGAAGACCCATCATAAAGATTTTTTCCTGCTTTTTCTCATCGTAGCCATACCTTTCAGCTATCTCTTTTGAATAAATCGCAACTCTTCCAGAATGACCATTTGTGTAGTTATCCTTGGCGTCGATGGCGTCAGCAAGGCTCTCAACCACGTGCATAAAAAGGTTTTCATTTTCCCTGGTCTTCTCTTCTACCATCCCCTCAAGATCCCGCTGAAGTCTAATAAGCTCCACCGCATGCTTTACCCTAAGTACAAGGACATTGGCAACAAATGGCTTCCTGATAAAATCCATAGCTCCCAGGGAAAGTCCCTTTGTCTCGGCATCCTCATCCTCATTTGCGGTCAAAAAGATAACAGGAGTATCACTCCAACCAGCTTCACTTTTTTTCAGCTCCCTGATAACCTCAAAGCCGTCCATCTCGGGCATACTTATATCCATAAGGATGAGATTTGGCGCAGGATTATTCTTAATATGCTCAAAAAGAGCTTTGCCAGATTTGAGCACAACAACCTTAAACCCAGCACCAGTAAGGGTATTCCAGGCACTTTTCAGAATTATGGGGTCATCGTCAACGACTATAATTTGTGGAATCATTTCTACCTCCAGAAAGACAATTCCTATCATCAATGATATTTTAAAACGATTTATACATCGACTTCACAGTGGTATACTCAAAATACGGAGGAACCTTTCTATGAACGTTAATATTCCAGGTGTTGATATTGAAAAAGCAATCAAAAACGCTGGCTCAGAGGCACTTTTCACCGAGCTTCTTGGAGATGTATATAAGCTTATGGATGAAAAGTGTAATCTGGTAGAGTCCTACCTTACACAAAAAAATATTCAAAACTTCACCATAGAGGTTCATTCCCTAAAGACCACCTGCCGTATGATTGGCGCTATGGACCTTGGCGAGGATTTCTTTACCCTTGAAAAGCTGGGTAAGGAAAACAATCTGGAGCAAATTGAAAACCTTACTCCAGAAGTGTTGAATTCCTTCAAATCTCTAAAGCCTTACCTTGAGCCATTTGCCTCAAAAAATGTTGAATCTAAAGCCAACTTTGATAAAGAAGCCATTTCAGCGATTTTAAACAAGCTCATCGCAGCGATAGACGATTTTGACCTTGGTTCCGCTGAAGAAGCTACTAAGCAGCTCTTTTCTTTTGATTGTGACGAGAATATCACAACCAAGCTGGAAGCTCTAGACAAGCTGGTCTCTAATCTTGATTATGATGAAGCAAAGGCGTTGGCAAAGCAGTTAATTACAGAACTCTAAGCCTGCCTATTTTGTAGGTATTGTTCCATAATTTTCAACCGCCTCATCCACAGTCATTTCTCCATTAATAACAGCATAAGCCGCTGACCTGAACTGTTTTACAGCGGTATCCAGGATTTCTGTATCTCTAAAAGTAATGGTTCTATCAGTCGGAAAATCTGAAAGTGAAGCATAAACTTCATCCAAAGAGTAATCCTTGGTAGGGGTTATTAGTCTCTTTTCCTGTGCCATAAGGCCCAGCTCCTCTTCACTTGTAAGGAATCTGATAAATTCATTGGTCATATCCAGGTTTTCACTGTTTTTATTAACGCAGAATAACAGTGAGATTGAATCCATATAATATCCGCCTTCATCACCTGAAGGTGCCACATAAAAGTCATATTTGAAAGGATTTGCCTCAAAAGCTTCAGATTTACTCTCGCGTTTTTTCGTTCCCGAAACTACGTCTCCAGAGCAAAGCATCATAGGAACATCCCCTTCAAAGAATCGCATAACAACAGCGTTATAATCATCCTCTATCTCCGCTGTACATTTATCAACGTCTATACAACCGCTGTCAACAAGCTCTCTTAGTCTGGTAAGGGAAGCTCTCATTGTTTCTCCTGCGGAAGGCTCAAGATTATTTAAATCATCCTCGATGCTTCTGTCATCCTTTACAGTTTTTGCAAACATTGGATAAGCAAAGGCGTAGCCGATTCCTGGTGTGGTTGGTGTATTGGCACCCATAACAGGAGATTCGTAGCCTGCAGCCTTAAGCTTTTCACAGGTTTCCTTCAGTTCGTCGAAGGTTTTTGGCACCTCAAGCCCCTCTTTTTCAAAAATATCCATATTTACGAGCATTCCGTAGGATGTAGCAAACACTGGGAGTGTCAGGATTTCATCATTATTCATTTCCCATCTGACCTCTGGGCGAATGCAATCCAGGTTAATCTCTAGCTCAGAATCAGAGAGTACCTCCGCTCCCTCAAATAAAGAATCATAGCGCTCATCCCCATACATCCAAGGCTGAACTACGTAGATATCTGGCGACTCCTGGCCTGCAAGGGACTGAACTATCGTATTTGCGTAGTCATCAAGATAAGTATACTCAATCTCACCCTCTGGATAGTGGCTATAAAATCTCTCAAAAGCACTTTCCAAGGATTCAAAATTGGAATAAGTACCCACTACAGACAGCTTGTACTCTGTGTCTGATGGGTATTTAGGAGAAAACTCTTTGCTGACTTCCTCCTGGCTCTGTTCTTGAGTTTGTTCCTGAGTCTGGCTCTGGTCCTGCTTCACGTCTTGATTTTGACTCCGGCTCTCACCACAGCCTGTCACGCCAAATACCAGCATCGATATAAGAGCTGTAGAAATAATTTTCTTAACGGGTCTATTCATGATGTTCTCTCCTTTCTATCTCAATGGCCTCCTGCTTTTGTAGATATGCCAAGGCCTGCTCTTCAGATTTAACTAACACCACTTTGTAACGGTCGGTCAGTCGCTCTCTAATCCTCTTTAAAAATCTCACATCTTCACTAACCACAAGAATGCTATGCAAGCTCTCATCCTTAGGTTTTACTTCCTCTTCTGTCTCCTCCACCTGCCCTATCAAATCAGGAGGCAGATAGTTGAGAAGCATCTTCTCAAGAGCACTGGTATCAATTGGCTTTGTAAGATAGTCATCGAAGCCAGCATTTATATACATCTCTCGCATACCAGAAACTGCATTAGCGGTAAGACAAACAATAGGTGTTGTCTGATTAGGTGTATCTGTACACTCTTTCATTTCCTTTATGGTTTCAATACCGTCCTTGTCTGGCATCATATGATCCAGGAAAATCACATCATAGAAATTGCGCTTGAAAAGGGCTATGCATGTATCGCCGCTCTCCGCTGTATCTATCTGCATTTTCGTTTCGTTCAGCAGACTTGAAAAAACCTTAAGGTTAATCTCATTGTCGTCCACCACCAGTATTCGCGCCTTTGGTGCCACAAACTGGACTCTGTAAAGCTCCCTTTCACTAAGAAAGCTCTTGTAAGCTGCATCAAATTCACCTAATGGCTCCCAGTCCACAACTTTTTGCTTTAGGTCAAAAGAAAACTCTGAACCTTTTCCATACTCGCTTTCAACCTGAATCTTACCATCCATCATTGTAAGAACACTTTGCGCTATGGCCATTCCAAGACCAGTACCTTCGATGTTTCGGTTTTTCTTCTCCTCTATTCTCTCAAAAGCTGCAAAGAGCCTGTCTAAATCTTCTTTCTTAATTCCTATTCCCGTATCCTTCACACTGACGTGAAGCATTATAAAATCTGAGGTATCTTCACACCTGGTACTTGATACGGAAAAAATAACACTACCTTCCTTTGTGTATTTAACAGCATTTGAAAGGATATTTGTGATGACCTGTTTAATTTTTATTTCATCACCATGTAGGACTCTTGGAATAGTTTGGTCCACATCAAGCTCAAAGTTAAGTCCCTTCTCATCCGCTTTTCGCTGAACCATATTCACCAGGTCATTCAATAGGGAAACAAAATTGTAGTCCTCATTGATTATTTCCATCTTGCCAGCTTCAATCTTGGAAAAATCAAGAATATCGTTAATGATTCCAAGGAGTGTGTTTCCCGCTGTCCTGATGTTCTCAGAATAGCCCAGGATTTCCTCTTCCTTGCTATCCCTTAAAATCATTTCGTTCATTCCGATTATGGCATTCATAGGAGTCCTGATATCATGAGACATAGTGGACAGAAAGTAGGATTTTGCCTCGTTCGCCTGATTTGCTGCCTCCGCTGCCACTGTAAGCTTCTTATTATAATTAAGAAGAACAGCAAGGTTGAAATGAAGAAGAACTACCAGGCCAACGGATACTATTCCCAAAAGTAGCCAGTCTATGGACCTGTTTACCGTCAGCTCCTTTGCTGGGATGTATGCTACAAGAAACCATGAATCCAGCCCAGTTAAAGGAGTGTAGGCAATGACACTATCCTCGTTCTTAGAGTTACGAATGTGCATAGAGCCAATACCTGTGCGAATTGTCTCCACAACCTGGTTATATTCCTGGGTGGACATTGGATTATAAGATTTAAAATACTCAAAAAAATTGCTGTTTTTCAGAGACTTTCCGTGAATCATATAATCTCCATCCCAGTCAATAAGGGAGATTTCCACGTTTTCATATTCACCCTTCAAAAAAACAAGCTTCTGCTCCAGACGGCTCACAGGGACCACTCGGATGATGAGCCCCTTACGCATTTCTCCAGTTTCACCATCCAATACCTTTACATTATTTAAAAAGGCAATGGACTGAACGCCATTTAAAGGGTTTGTATAGGCCCTTGTCAGGTTGACCACACCATCTACGTTACTAATTTCAAGGTTGTCAAAAATATTTATATGGGAATATTTTACAGAGTAATCTGACGGATCTGTAGATTTGGCGCTTGTCGATATTCCCTCCATAGAACCGTCATCAATATAGATAAGATGCCCTGAAATTTCAGGAGAAATCTTCGCTTTCCTAATGTAAGAAATTGCCTCGTCAACGGTCATTGGAGACCCAGCTTCAGCTGACCTATTAATATAATTTGACCAAATGTCGCACAGATGCTGTTCATCCTCCAAATAATTGGCGATGATTTGCTCTGTTGTGGTTGTCATTTTCTCAAAAGACGCAAGCGAAGCACGGTTTGACTCCACCGCTCTATCGTTTGCATACTTCACGATAATGAAAAGAATCAAACCTACTATCACAATATTAATGATAATAACGTATCTTTTCTTCAAACTACATCCCCTGAAAGCGCATCTGCTTACATTAATACAGCATAATTTTACCATTTAACGATTTTCATATATAAAAAAGGGAATATTTTTTAGAAATTCTTCACAATTTCGCTAACGAAAACGTTTAAAATAGACAACTGAATAATAATACTATATTTGATTTTTCTGAGGAAAAACAAATATAAAATCACACGAAGGGAGTTACATAAAATGTCTATGAGATGGAGAAAATTATTAGCAGTTTCAACAGCAGTAGCTATGATGAGCGCAATGCTTACAGGTTGTGGTAGCAAGTCAGAAGAGGTTGCTACAGAGCCAGAGACAACACAGGAGACAGTTGAAGAGACAGCAGAACCAGAGGCTGAAACTGTAACAGACGAAATCTACGAAGATGCAAATGGCTGGAACGTTCACTATAATCCAGAGGTTATATCAGTAACTACTGAAAATAACATCACAGCTTTCGTTTACACTGCTGACTGCCCAGGAACATGTATGGTTTCTTTTACCTATGACGTGGATATGAGCGCTAAGGAAAAGAGCGAAGCTCTTGCTAAGGAATATGGCGAGACCGCAAAGGTTTCTGAAAGCATTTTCCCAGGAACTGATGATGTTACAGGATACTGGGTGTCTGTTGGTCCAGAAGAAGGAGGCCCAGGCCTTTACACTACCGCTATCTTAAGAGACTATATGGAAGGATATCTTTTAGTTGAGAACGTTTCTCATGTTGGTGGCGACGAGGAACAGGATATGATGATATCAGATAGTCTTGCTACTATTATCGATTCTATACAGTTTGTAAACTACGAAAACTAATCACTTAAACAAAAAGAGTTCAAAACCTACGGATTTTGAACTCTTTTTATCGTTTGAACTCATATTATATTCTTCTAGTCTCTAAGCCTGCGAACCAGCCGGCAACATAATGTAAGCAAAAATATTCCATTTTCTTCTTTGCGTTCGTTTTCCATTATTATCCCTTCCTATAACTATAAGCTGATTTTTCTGTCCTTATAATAGTATTCCCTATCATGCTCATTTATATCACGCATCACCCTACAAGGATTTCCCACCGCAACAACATTTGCAGGTATGTCTTTTGTAACAACGCTACCTGCGCCAATTACGGTATTATCTCCAATTGTGACACCTGGCATAATAATAGCCCCAGCTCCAATCCAGCAGTTTCTACCGATATGCACTGGCATATTGAACTGATATACCTGCTCTCTCAACTCAGGTAAAATAGGATGTCCCGCAGTGGCAATAGTTACATTTGGTCCAAGCATTGTATAATCGCCAATATAAATATGCGTATCATCTACACAGGTAAGATGATAATTCGCATATACGTTATTTCCAAAATGACAATGGTGCCCTCCAAAGTTCGCATAAAACGGCGCCTCTATATAGACATTCTCACCGCAATCTCCCAGCATCTTCGACAGAAGCTGAGCCCTCTTCTCAAACTCTGATGGCTTAGTTAAGTTATATTCACAGAGCAGGTCCTGGTACACCACCTGCTCCTTCATTATTTCCTCGTCCCCAGGCAAATACAATTCACCCGTATGTAGTTTTTCTTTCATTATTCTCCTCTTTGTGCACTAGCTAGTCCATATCAATATACCCTGGCTCATCATC
>JAEEGL015607721.1_pt1 | contig 11025 bp, 18 predicted proteins | sample 9134231 | NCBI WGS metagenome assembly JAEEGL01 (sample SAMN16246548, study PRJNA631951) | gut metagenome | biome: gut microbiome; feature: rumen; material: fiber-attached | host: Bos | place: Iran: Karaj | collected 2018-10
CGAATCGGAAAACATCCGATAACCGTACCCAGCGGAGTGACAATCACGGTCGAGAACAACGTCGTGACCGTCAAGGGCCCCAAGGGTCAGCTTTCGGAGAAGGTCTCTCCCCGTATGAACATCACTGAGGAGGACGGTTCTCTCAAGGTAGCTCGTCCTACCGATGAGAAGCAGGATCGTGCCCTGCACGGACTCACCCGTACGCTTATCAATAACATGGTCATTGGCGTGACCAGCGGCTTCGAGAAGAAGCTCGAGATAGAGGGTACCGGTTACAAGGCCGCCAAGAACGGCAACAAGCTCGTTCTCACGGTCGGTTACTCCCATAACGTTGAGTTTGAGGAGAAGGACGGCATCACCTTTGAGGTCCCCGCTCCCAACAGGATCACCGTTAAGGGCATCAGCAAGCAGCAGGTCGGTCAGATCGCCGCTAACATCCGCGAGGTACGTCCCCCCGAGCCTTACAAGGGCAAGGGTATCCGCTATGCCGGTGAGTTCGTACGCCGCAAGGTCGGTAAGACGGGTAAGTAATTGGAGGTAAACTATGATCAGTAAGATAGATAAGAATGCCGTCAGGACTGCGCGTCATGCGCGTCTCCGCCACTATTTCAGCGGCACCTCTGAGCGTCCCCGCCTCAACGTATATCGCAGCCTCAAGCACATCTACGCCCAGGTTATCGACGACGTTCAGGGCGTGACTCTCGCCGCCGCTTCCACCGTGGAGCCCGAGATCAAGGCTCAGCTTGAAGGCAAGAACAAGAAGCAGGCTGCCGAGCTCGTCGGTGAGACCGTTGCAAAGCGCGCCAAGGATAAGGGCGTTGAGAAGGTCGTTTTCGACCGCGGCGGTTATCTCTACACCGGTCGTGTTCAGGCCCTGGCAGACGGCGCCCGCAAGGGTGGTCTGGATTTCTAAGGAGGTATTCACATGCAGCAGAAGCGTAATTTCACTCAGGAAGTCCCCGAATTCCAGGAGCGCCTTGTCGCCGTCAACCGCGTTGCCAAGGTTGTTAAGGGCGGTAAAAACTTCCGTTTCTCCGCGCTCATCGTCATCGGCGATGAGAAGGGCAGGGTAGGCGTCGGCACCGGTAAGGCCGCCGAGATCCCCGAAGCCGTTCGCAAGGGCGTTGAGAATGCGAAACGTCACCTCGTCACCGTTCCCATTGTCGGCACCACCATTCCTCACGCCGTTGAGGGTAAGTTCTCCAAGGGTCATGTCCGCATGCTCCCCGCTGAGGAAGGTACCGGCGTTATCGCGGGCGGTCCCGTCCGCGCCGTCCTCGAGATGGCCGGCATCAAGGACATCCGCACCAAGAGCTATGGCTCCAACAATCCCGCCAACTGCGTAAAGGCCACTCTCGATGGTCTCATGCAGCTCAGGACTGCGGAGCAGATCGCTCGTCTCCGCGGCAAGTCCGTTGCGGAAATCACCGAATAAGGGGGAAAAAGCAATGGCACAGCTTAAAATCGAATTGGTAAGAAGCACCATCGGTGCTCTTAAGGATCAGCAGGCGACCGTTAAGGCCCTCGGCCTTCACAAGATGCACTCCGTCGTCGTAAAAGAGGACAATCCTTGCATCCGCGGCATGATCTTCAAGGTAAAGCACCTTGTCAAGGTGGAAGAAATCTAATCGGAGGTGCAGTATGAAACTTCAAGATTTACGTCCCACTGAAGGCGCCACCGCCTCCAAGAGGCGTGTAGGCCGTGGTTCCGGTTCCGGTCTCGGTAAGACCTCCGGTTACGGTCACAAGGGCCAGAAGGCTCGTTCCGGCAGCAAGAAGAACGGCTTCGAAGGCGGCCAGATGCCCCTTCCCCGCAGGCTTCCGAAGCGCGGCTTCTACAACAACTTTGCTAAGGAGTACACGGTTATCAACATCGAGGTCCTCGATCAGTTTGATAACGGCACTGAGATCACCGCCGAGTATCTTTACGAGGCCGGCGTGATCCGTAAGATCGAAAAGGACGGACTCAAAGTTCTGGGTCGTGGCAAGCTTACAAAGAACCTCACCGTTAAGGCGGCTAAGGTTTCAGAATCAGCCCGTAACGCTATCGTTGCTGCCGGCGGAACTGTTGAGGTGGAGTAATGTTTAAGACGTTCATCAATGCATGGAAGGTCAAGGACATTCGCACTAAGATGCTCTTCACCCTCCTGCTCATCGTAGTCTACAGGTTGGGTTCGTTCATCCCCATCCCCGGCGTCAACGCTCAGGCGCTTGCCGCCAACATTGCAAACTATGACCTTCTCGGCTTCCTGAACCTCTTCAGCGGCGGTTCCCTCAGCCAGTTCTCACTGTTTGCAATGGGTATCTCCCCCTACATCACGGGTTCCATTATCGTTCAGCTTCTGACCATCGCTATCCCCGCCCTTGAGAAGCTTTCCAAGGAAGAGGACGGCAGGCAGAAGATCGAGAGGATCACCCGTTACGTAGGCGTGGGTCTTGCGGCTGTTCAGTCCCTCACCATCATCGTGACGCTCCAGAACATGTCCTCGAACTCCATCCTGAACACCCTGAACCTCTTCAAGAGTCAGTCGGCGAATCTCGTCATCACCTACATCACCATTGCGATCTGCTGTACCGCAGGTACCGCGTTCCTTATGTGGATGGGTGAGCGCATCACCGAAAAGGGCGTTGGCAACGGCATCTCCATGCTGATCTTCGCTTCGATCATCAGCTCCGTTCCCGATGTGTTCGTCAGGATATTCCGCTATTGGGAGATCCTTCCCTGGCATACCACCTACATCTCCAACAACAACGTCGGCGTCCTCCGCTGGTGGGCTCCCCTCGTTGCTCTTGCCGTGACCCTCATCCTGGTCGTAGGCATCTGTGCTGTGGATAGGGCGTATCGCCGCATCCCCGTTCAGTACGCAAAGCGCGTTGTCGGCCGCAAGCTTTACGGCGGTCAGTCCACGCACATCCCCATGAAGGCCAATGCCAACGGCGTCATGCCCCTCATTTTCGCTATGACGCTGCTGCAGGTCCCCGCGATGATCGCTCAGTTCTGGTCCAATCAGAATGCGGGCTTCCCCAAGTTCGTTTCCACCTACCTGAGCTCCTCCACCAAGAATCCCGCCGGTATCGTTATTTACAACGTGCTGTACGGCATTCTCATCATCGGGTTCGCGTACTTCTACTCGTCCATCAGCTTCAACCCTGTGGATATCTCCAAGAACCTTCAGCAGAACGGCGGCTTCATCCCCGGCATTCGCCCCGGTAAGCCCACCAGTGATTATCTGCAGAGGAAGTCCAGCCGCCTGACCATGTTCGGCGCCCTGTACCTCTGCCTCATTGCGATAATCCCCTCCATCATCCTGAACCTTCTTGGCGTTGACCTCCTCAGCCACTTCGGTGCGACCTCCATCCTCATTATGGTTTCCGTCGCTCTGGAGACCGCGGAGCAGCTCGACTCGCTCCTGCTGATGAGGCACTACAAGGGCTTCCTCGGCTGATAAAGAAAGAACTAAGCTATTTTTACGGCGCGCTGCTGTCCTTCTTTGGGCAGCAGCGCAGCGCCGACTTTTCCGCGCTGTAATTAAGGCGCGGATATTGTCGGTTTTAAGGAACGACGCCGCTCCCGTAAAAAAGGGGCGGGAAAGGTCTTTGGTATGAAGCTTGTATTACTGGGCCCGCCGGGCGCCGGAAAGGGCACTCAGGCGGAAAGGATCGCGGAGCGTTACTCCATCGCCCATATCTCCACGGGCGATATGCTGAGGGCGCAGATCGCGGCCGAGACCCCTCTGGGGCTCGAAGCGAAGGCCATCATAGACAGGGGCGAGCTCGTCCCCGATGAGATCATGATAGGCATGGTGAAGGACCGCATCGCGCAGGAAGACTGCGTGAACGGCTTCCTTCTCGATGGGTTCCCCCGCACCATTGAGCAGGCGGAACAGCTTTTGAGCTTTGCCGAAATGGACAGAGCCGTCTGCATAGACGTCCCTGCCGAAGCGATCGTCGAGCGCATGGCGAAGCGCCGCGTCTGCCCCGAGTGCAGGCGCACGTACAGCGCAGATGATCTGCCCCCCTGCGAGGATGAGCGTGAGCGCCTCTGCATTAGCTGCGGAGCGAACCTCATCATAAGGGATGACGACAGGCCCGAGACGGTCAGGCGCCGCCTCGCCGTCTATGAGGAGCAGACCCTGCCCCTTGTGGATTTCTTCCGTGAGCGCGGGCTGCTTTCCGAAGTCGATGGCCTAGGCGCAGTGGATGAGGTCGCCGCGAAGATATTCGGCTGTCTCGAAAACGCTGTGTCCGAGGGCGAGCCCTTCGAGGACGCAGTCTATCGGAAGGAAGACCTTTCCGAATAAGCTTTTGTTAAGAAGTCGGGGGCTCATGCCCCAATGACGATGTGAGCGGAGGAGCCGCCTTTTAAGTGCGCCTTCACGTTTACTTGCGTGCGGGGTTTTCCCCGCGGATAAGGAGGATATCATGTCCGGAAGGATCACTGTAAAATCGCCCTCGCAGCTTGAAAAGATGCGCGTCGCGGGGCGCCTTGTCGGCGAAACGCTGAATTATCTCGAAAAGCTCGTCGAGGTCGGCATATCGACTTACGAGCTCGACCGTGAAGCGGAAGCATTTATCCGCAAACACGGCGGCGTGCCCTCCTTCCTCAATTACGAGGGCTATCCCGCTTCAATCTGCACCTCGATAAACGAGGTGGTAGTACACGGCATACCCAACAAGAAGACCAAGCTGCGCGACGGCGATATTATAAGCATCGACTGCGGCGCGATAGTGGATGGCTGGCATGGCGACGCCGCAAGGACCTTCCTCGTCGGCAACGTCGCGCCCGAGGTCCGCAAGCTCGTCGAAGTGACGCGCGAATGCTTCTTCCTCGGCGCCGAACAGGCGGTGGAGGGGAACCATTTGATCGACATCGCCCGCGCTGTAGAGACCCACGCGAAGGAATACGGTTACGGCGTGATCCGCGATATGGTAGGGCACGGCATCGGCACGAGCATGCACGAGCCTCCCGAGGTGCCGAATTACGTCGATCCCCGCATGGGCAAGGGCGTTAAGCTGACCCGGGGCATGACTTTGGCTGTCGAGCCCATGATCGCTCTGGGCACTTGGCGCATAGTCATAGGCCGCGACGGATGGACTTGCTCCACTGCGGACGGCAAGCCCGCCGCCCATTATGAGAACACTTTGATAGTGGGCGAAAATGCTTGCGAAGTCTTGACATTGGTTTGAAATTGTGCTATAATGATTTGGTTACGGCGCTTAATCCGAACGGAGGTTCCAAAATGTGCGGCTTTTCCAGCAGTTACGGGTCTTTATCGGGTGAAAACGGCGTAAAAAACACCCTCGGCCATGCCGCCGTGCCCCTTGCGGGGCATGATTCCGGCAAAATATATTTGATTGTCGGTTTTGGCGAAAGCGGGGAAGGGGCGCCCATGCTGCTCCTCGCGGACGGGAAAACAAGGCCGGTATCAAAGCCGAAGGCGAAGAAGCTAAAGCATCTTAAGGTCCTCCCGCAGGGGGATGAGGAAGTGGCAAGGCTCCTTCGCGGGGGGCGGAGTGTGGATGATTCGGTCATCATCCATTCATTGAAGAAGATCAGGCAAAGCCTGAGCGATCCACAGGAAGGAGGCTTGAAAAATGTCTAAACAGGATGTTATCGAAGTCGAAGGCGTCGTTACGAACACCTTCCCCAACACCATGTTCGAGGTAACGCTTGAAAATGGGCATAAGATCATTGCCACCATTTCGGGCAAGCTTCGTCAGAACTTCATTCGCATCTTGACCGGCGACAAGGTCACGGTAGAGCTCTCTCCCTATGACCTCACCCGCGGTCGCATAACCTGGCGCGCAAAGAACTGATCCGTCGGTTCGTTGTTAAGAATTTTCAATAACTTCAAGGAGGAGGAAACCATGAAGGTCAGGCCGTCTGTAAAGCCCATGTGTGAAAAGTGCAAGATCATCAAGCGCAAGGGCCGCGTAATGATTATTTGTGAGAATCCCCGTCATAAGCAGAAGCAGGGCTGATGAGCGCCTTAAGGCGATCGCCCGTTTCGATTTGAGGGATGTTCGCTCGCGAAGAACACTTCACTTTCGCGAGGTGCGGTAACTTCTTCAGACAGTGTAAGATCATTTCCTGTCCGGTGCGGCTGCCCGGTTTGGACTTTGGCCAATGAGTGGTTGCTTGGCAAAGGTCTAAATCGGGAATCGGCAGGTGATTATACCCCCATCGGGAAGGGATATTCCCGGATAACGATCATATCATCATTATTTACGGAGGTAAAACAATCTAATGGCACGTATAAGTGGCGTAGATCTGCCCAGGGACAAGCGTGTTGAGATCGGCCTTACCTATATCTACGGTATCGGCCTTTCCACGTCCAAGAAGATCCTGGCGGAAACCGGCGTTGATCCCGACATCCGCGTTAGGGATCTTTCCGAAAGCGATGTAAACCTTCTCAGGGAATACATCGATAAGAACCTCAAGGTAGAAGGTGATCTCAGGCGTGAGACCGCGCTTAATATCAAGCGCCTCATCGAGATCGGCTGCTACCGCGGCGTTCGTCATCGTAAGGGCCTGCCCGTTCGCGGTCAGTCCACCAAGCAGAACGCAAGGACTCGTAAGGGCCCGAAGCGTCAGATGTCCAGAAAGAAGTAAGGAGGAAAGCGATAAATGGCTAAGCAGGTCAAAGGTAAGAAGATCACCAGCCGCAAGCGCCGCGAGAAGAAGAATATCGAGCGCGGTCAGGCTCATATCCGTTCCTCTTTCAACAACACCCTCGTTACGATCACCGATCTTAACGGCAATGCCATTTCCTGGGCTTCCGCCGGCGGCTGCGGCTTCCGCGGTTCCAGGAAGAGCACTCCCTTCGCGGCTCAGATGGCTGCGGAGCAGGCGGCTAAGGCTTCCATGGAGCATGGTATGCGTGTTGTAGAAGTTTATGTTAAGGGTCCCGGCGCAGGTCGTGAGTCCGCAATCCGTTCTCTTCAGGCGGCAGGTCTTGAGATCAACATGATCAAAGACGTTACCCCCATCCCCCACAACGGTTGCCGTCCTCCCAAGCGCAGGAGAGTATAAGGAGGCAAACGATTATGGCAAGATATACTGATTCCGTTTGCAGGCAGTGCCGCAGGGAAGGCTGTAAGCTTTTCCTCAAGGGCGAACGCTGCTACAGCGCAAAGTGCGCTTTCACCAAGCGCGCCACCCCTCCCGGACAGCATGGTCAGGCTCGTCAGCGCAAGCAGTCCAACTACGGCATTCAGCTTCGTGAGAAGCAGAAGGTCCGCAGGATGTACGGCGTTCTCGAGGGCCAGTTCAGGAAGTACTATGAGATGGCCACCAACATGCGCGGCGTAACCGGTGATAACCTTCTCGCTCTGTGCGAGCGCCGTCTTGATAACGTCGTTTACCGTCTCGCTTTCGGCGCCAGCCGTGCGCAGGCCCGTCAGCTCGTCGTTCACGGTCATATCACCGTTGACGGCAAGAAGGTAGATATCCCCTCCTACATCGTAAAGCCCGGTCAGGTCATTTCCGTTCGCAGCAGCAGCCGCGATATGGAAAACTTCAAGGCTGTTCGTGAGCAGGGCGCCGACGGCAAGATGCCCAAGTGGCTCTCTCTTGACGCGGAGAATCTCAAGGGTACCGTTGTCGCGATGCCCGAGCGCAGCGACATCGACGTCATCATTGAGGAGCATCTCATCGTTGAGCATTATTCCAGGTAATGAATTGAAACCCGCTGCTCTTCGGAGCAGTACCCTGAACGCTTAAGAAAGAGAGGGGAGAGTTTGATGTTGGAAATTGAAAGACCCAAAATTGAGTGCGTTGAGCTTACCGAGAATTACGGCCGCTTTGAGGTGAAGCCTCTTGAGCGCGGTTTCGGTACGACCCTCGGCAACTGTCTGCGCCGTGTGCTTTTGAGCTCACTTCCCGGCGTCGCTGCAACCTCCGTCAAGATCGACGGCGTGCTCCATGAGTTTTCCACCATTGAGGGTGTGAAGGAGGATGTGACTGAGATCATCCTCAACATCAAGGAGCTTCGCACGAAGATCGCCGGCGAGGGCGCCAAGCGTGTCATCATTGATGCCACGGGCGAATGTGAGGTCAAGGCGGGCGATATCATCACCGATTCCGAGGTAGAGATCGTAAATCCCGATCTGCACATTGCTACTCTGGGCGAGAATGCCCGCCTCTATATGGAGATCGTTCTCGATCAGGGGCGCGGCTACGTTTCGGCCGACAAGAACAAGAAGCCCGATATGGCTATCGGTGAAATAGCCGTTGATTCCATTTTCACGCCGATAACCAAGGTCAACTTCCGCGTAGATGATACCCGCGTGGGCAACACCACCGACTTCGATCAGCTTACGCTCGAGGTTTGGACCTCCGGAGCTATCGATCCCAAGGAGGCTGTTTCCAAGGCAGCCAACATTATGACCGAGCATCTGAGCCTGTTCATCAACCTCACCGAGGACAGCCAGCACGATCCCATCTTTGAGGATAAGAACGCGGACGATAAGTCCAAGCTGCTCGAGACCCCCATTGAGGAACTGGATCTCTCCGTCAGGAGTTATAACTGCCTCAAGCGCGCCGGCATCAACTCCGTTGCGGAGCTCGTCGAGCGCAACGAGGAAGAGATGATGAAGGTTCGCAACCTCGGCCGTAAGTCCCTTGAGGAAGTCCAGCAGAAGCTGGCAGCCCTGGGGCTTTCCCTCAGAGAAAGCGACGAATAACTATCTCATACGCCAACTAATATAGGAGGAAAAACAAATGCCTAACCGTAAGCTCAACAAGCCCACCGATCAGCGTGATGCTATGTTCCGCAATATGGCGACTGCGCTTCTCTGGAATGGCAAGCTCGTTACCACCGAGACTCGCGCCAAGGAGCTCCGTCCCATCGTTGAGAAGCTCATCACCATGGCTGTGGCTGAGTATAAGAATACAGAGACCGTCACCAAGACCGTTAAGACGGTCAATGACAAGCAGCAGGAGATCGAAGTAGAGAAGACCAAGACCGTCGATAAGCCCTCCAAGCTCCATGCCAGAAGGCAGATCATGGCTTACCTCTACAACATCACCGAAGTGCGCGAGCACAAGGAGAAGAAGGCCGATTTCGCGAAGCGTGCCGTTGCCAATTATCCCGTCGTTGAGAAGCTCTTTAACGAGCTCGCTCCCAAGTATGACGGCAAGAACGGCGGCTACACCCGCATCATGAAGCTCGGTCCCCGCCGCGGTGACGCTGCTGAGATGGCTCTCATCGAGCTGATCTAAACCAATAACGAACAGGAAAGATCCGAAGGCAAACGCTTTCGGATCTTTTTTTGCAGGTTTTTCGGATTTTCAAGTCTTTTTTGAACCGGAACGCGAAGATGCGCTCCGGTTTTTGAATAAAAAAAGCTCCGCCGCGTTAAACTATGCTCACAACACTTTTGTTTGAAGGAGGAAGTTTATGCAGCAGAACAACAGACAGCCGTGGTTCATGGACGGGGCGGGGCAGGGCCCCATCGCGTCGAAGGATCTCGGCACCATTCAGGACGAGATGTATTCCGAAGCCCTTGCATATAAGAAGTGCAAGGTGTATGAGTCAAGGTTCCAGGACGCGGCGCTCCGCTCAATGGCGCAGCAGCACGCCGAGCACCACAGGCAGCATTTTGACGCGCTCAAGGGGTATCTTGAGCAGTCCAACTGATAGGGAGATAAGGATATGAACGAACAGAACATGACCGAACGAGAGCTTCTGACCGACCTTCTCCATACCGAAAAGGATATGGCGAAGACCTATGCCGGCAGCATCACCGAATGCTCGAGCCCCAAGCTCCGCCAGCTCCTGACCCGCCACATGACCGAGTGCGCCGAGGATCAGCTCTGCGTTTTCAACGAGATGCAGAGCCGCAATATGTATAAGACCAAGCCCGCGGAGCCGCAGGACGTGAACGAAGCCAAGCAGAATATGCAGCAGCTTCAGAACGAGACCTGGTAAGGGCTCATCCGGGTAACTGGCAAAATGAACAATAATAGGGCGTTTCGTTGGGAAACGCCCTGTTTGCTGTTTTTATAAGAGCTTTGATAGACGGCGCAAGCGGACGCCTTAACGCATTCCCCGCGGCTGAGCCCCGGCGCAAGCGCCTACCTTATAAGCCTCTCCGCCTGCTTTTCAGTGGCGTTGGGGCAGATCTCAATAACGTGCTTTATAAGCAGCGCCTTCGCCTCTGCGGGGGTGTATTTCGCTTCCGCCGCCTCTATAAGCCTGCCGTATTTTGCATCCGAAAGCGAATACCGCGCCAGCCCCCACCCGTAGGGGCGGCCGTGACGGTCGATGGCATACTCAAAGCTCGTGGGCAGCACAAAGCATTTCATCTGGAGAACGTTGATGAAATTATCAAAGCCCGAAGCCTTGTCCGTCATGCCCGTGCGGGCGCGGAGGTCTGTGCTCAGCACCCCGAGCCCGTGAAAGCTGCCCGCTCCCGCAAGCGCCGCTCCGGGAGCGTAGCCCTTTTCAAGCTCCGCCATTATGTGCAGCGCCTCATGCGGCAGGAGCCCGTCCTCGTACATGCCCTCCGCGTCGTAGCCGTCGCGGCGGTAGCAGGCGAGTATCGCGTACCATTCCGGAGTCATGAATACCGCTTTGCCGCGGAAAAGCTTGCCGTAAACGCCCGCGTCGCATTTCCATTCCCAGGGCCCTTCGACCCCCTCGACGAACCATATGGAGGGGTCGGCGGCGTCCTTCAATGAAAACCCGTTTATCCCGCAGCGAAAAAACGGCAGAAAGCCTATTCGGTCTATGAGCTCCTTGAGCTCCTCCTTTGAGGATACGGTGGGGAGATAGTTTTCCATGCTCCCTCCTTACGACAGCTCGAACGCTCCCGTATAGAGCTGATAATACTTGCCATGCTGGCGGATGAGGTCGTCATGGTCGCCTCGCTCGATTATTCTGCCGTGCTCCAGCACCATTATCGCGTTGGAGTTGCGGACGGTCGAAAGCCTGTGAGCGATGACGAACACCGTTCTGCCCTCCATGAGCTTATCCATGCCGGATTCTATGAGCTTCTCGGTCCTCGTGTCGATGGAGCTCG